>Ga0308417_1000135_pt1 | contig 57243 bp, 47 predicted proteins | sample HotsprSampleOS65_FD_203528 | JGI IMG/M metagenome (GOLD analysis project Ga0308417, IMG submission 203528) | Hot spring phototrophic mat microbial communities from Octopus Spring, Yellowstone National Park, Wyoming, United States - 20090730_OS65 ... | reverse complement strand
TTGTCACATCGTGCTATGGTACCCGCATTGCCTGGCATCACCCCATAACGACCATCGTTGCTATCGTTGCTATCGTTGCCCAACAAATGGATGGCAATGCGGGCACCCACAAGGGGTGCCCCGACGATCCTTGTTGCGCCATGCCCGCCATGCCCGCCATGTCCCGCTATGCCTGCATTGGTGCCGCCCATTGACACCCATTGACACCCATTGCCCCACAACGACCATCGTTGCTATCGTTGCTATCGTTGCCCAACAATGGATGGCAATGCGGGCACCCACAAGGGGTGCCCCGACGATCATTGTTTGGCGATGGGCGGCGATGTTTGCCATGCCTCACATGGCCTCACAACGATCATTATTTCCCCGACCACCGTGTTGGCCCCACACCTCGCGCTTCGCGTCTCGCGCCTCGCGCCTGCACGCTGCAAACCCCCATGATCTTTGCGTCTTTGCCCCTTTGCGCCTTTGCCTTAAAAACGGCAGCCGTCCCCAACGCAGGGAAGCAAGGACGCAACAGGCACACCGCTGCTGGCGCCTACTGCTGCATCTCCAGTGCCCAGAAGTAAGGATCAAGTACACGGCGCGGTGCGAGCCTGGACAGCAGCAGGCCATCGCTGCCAACATCATCACCCGTCGAGGAGATCAGGCTAAAGCGTAACGTAATGTTGTGTGCGTAGGCAATACGGAGAAATGTCTTGCCGCTATCATCGCGGGCTATCCAGGCACCCAACTGATCGCTGATACGCCGCATCTTGTTAACATACTGACTCATAGCATGGGCATCCATCTGCCGCACAGATTCAGGGGTATTGACCGCATTCCACAGCGGATCATCCTCAAGATACTGCCGCAGATTTGCCGGCAAATGCATAATCCGGTCGCCCTTGGTTAACACCACCACCAGCCGCCGCCCAACACGATTAAAGTCAACCCCGTGGTTGAGCAGCGTGTTGATATAGTTGTTGAGCAGCATATCCATCGAGCGCCCTCCCGCATTTGAGGGATCGCCCTCTGGCCCGATCAGCATAAAGGTCGTCGGTGCCTTCAGCAGATAGGGGGCTTCCTCCAGTGGCACATACATACTATCAAATATCTCGCCAGCACAGTCACGTGCCACCAACGTGCGACTGCCCCAGCGCTCCATGTTTTTCAGCAGCATAATGTACACGTCCTGAACACCGCGCGGGGTTGGGCCGGGCATGTGACCTTGCGCCAGGTATTGCCGAATTTCACGGATACGGTTCTGTGAGAGATCGGTCAGGGCGGCCCAGGAATATTGCGGCCAGACGTTGGACATTTTGATCAACATCAGTGTTAAAGCCTGCAGAAACACCGTCTTACCTACTTGTGACCAGCCAAAAACCTGGATGAAAAATGGTGGATGCTGTGCATAATCATACACGTACTGTGGTGGTATTTCTCCACCACATACCGGGCAGGAAGTGAGCGATTTACGTATGCGAATTTCAGCCAGACAGTGAGGACAGATGATCTTCGGGGCAAAGAGAAACATGCCATCGCTCCTGATTAGCGGCGTCTCAAAAGGCCGAAAAGAAACCTGAGTAACCAGGCCCACATACTCGCTTTATTGCGGCGGGAGACCGGTGCAGAATTGGGACGTGAGCGTCGCTGAACGCCGCGTGGTTTCGATCGGCCCGACGTCACCGCACGACCACCAGAGGGACGGCGCGGACGAACCCTTGCGCTACGCACTGATACATCGTCTGTACTCCTGGCTGTAACGGTGTGTTGCGGCGCGCGCTCCCTCCCGTCCGTGCTGTTCTGTGCCAGCACTGCCTCTGGTTGCGGCGCGCGCTCCCTCCCGTCCGTGCTGCTCTGTGCCAGCACTGCCTCTGGTTGCGGCGCGCGCTCACCCTCGTCCGTACTACTCTGTGCCAGCACCGCCTCTGGTTGGGCATCTATTCTGCCCGGTACAGCAGGCTGCGACTCGTGTTCACGCTCGGCCATGCTGCCGGGTGCCAGCATCCCTTTTGCCTGAACGCTGGCTCTCGACGCAACCGCCCTATGCGGCTCTTGTAACTGAATGTGCAGATAGTTGCCACCATATGGGCGCGTACTGGCACCGACCATCCAGTACAGGCCTGGCCGTGATGTGCAACGGTCAATGCAGGTATCAAAGCTGCAGGCACTGCGCTGCTGGCGTGGCATCAGCGCAAAAGCAGTGCGCAAAGTGTCTGTAATCGCCTCAGCGCTCCCTACCAGCAAGAGTGACTGCCCCTTCCGGGTAACATCGCGGGCCTGGCGTGCCAGTGCCACCAGATTGTGTACGGTGGTGCTGACATTGCCGTCCACCACGGCTGGTACTGGCTGCGGTTTGACCTGCGTATGGTGACCATCTTCCGCCGTCTGCGCGATATGCTCAAGCATGGACTGTGGATCGTGCTGGAACGGATAAGCGGTCAGGATTGCAAAAGGATTGTCATCAATTGCTGTGAACTGCTCAGGTGTTAGCACCAGACCATGCACCAGAAACGCGCCGCTACGTCCGGTAGCGTCAATGATAGTCGTATCCGGTCTGGTCAACAGGCACGTATGGGTCAGAACGAAGGCCCCGCTGTCCAGCCGAAAAAACTGCCAGCGCACAATATCGGCTTGCTGCTGGAAGCACTGCACCCGCTGCTCAATCGCCTGAACAGCGCTGGGGGGGAGTGATGTACTATGGCAGACGGTCTGGAAGCCGCTTTTGCGCTGAGGCGAATAGGCGGCTTCCACCCGGGTATAGATCAGTTGTCCAACACGCAGGGACAGCGACATCTACGTTCTCCTGATCAGCCGCAGGCCATAGTAACTGGCCCGATCCGTCTCCGGATCGAGCAACTCATGCGGCTGGCCGTGATCAGGGCTGAACAGACCACCTCGGAAGCGTTTGGCCGGTTTGCCCATTCCGCCCCAGCGCACCCGGCTGTTCGGACAGTCAATCCACTCCATCACCCCCAGACGCATCAGTAACTGATCGGCGTGGGTACGGGTCAACCCCTCGTGTGCAGCGACTTTGCGACTGGCGGCATCGACACGCTCCAGCAGCGTCCGGGTGCGCTCACTAAGATCGCCCATACCGGCAAAGGCGTCGTTGAGTTCGGGTTGCTGTTTCAAGGTACGATAGGCGGTCAACCACTCGTCCAGGGTAGGAATGCTGCACTGCGCCCATTGCGCCAGTTGCTGAGCCTCATGCGGCAATATCCCCGTCAGGAAAGCATTCCAATAGTTATTATCGCTGATCTCAGTCGGCGTCACACGTGGATTGAGATAGAGCAGATTATCATACCACTCCTCATCAAACTGGCTGTCGGTCGTTGAACACAGAAAATATTCCGCCTGGATCTTCGTCAGCGGATACCAGTGGATATAAGCCCTGATCGCCTCGACCCACAACATAGGAAACCCGGCACGATCAAGGATAAAGGTTGGCGTGGTCATTATGGCTCCTCCTCCAACTACAAACGTAGCAACGTATTCACAAGCGGCGTCGGATCGTCACCGGCACGATAGGTCACCGTATGTGGCCAGGCGTCCAGTTGGCCCGGTTCGGTCTGCACCAGGACGATCCGGTCGCGCCAGGATGTGCTGGCAAAATCGGCCAGATCGGCAATCGGGCCAGTGGCAAACACCAGTACCCGGGCGTCAGGCGGCGTGTGTTCCAGAATAGGGCCGATCAAGCGCGTGCGCGGCGGATCGGGCGGTGCGATGGGTGGCTTCTGACCAGGCTGGCTTTTGGCCTGACTGTCACCCAGTTGATAGGTCGTTACTTCGCCATAATCGGCCAGGCGTTCCCAGACAGCCGGCAGCGCCTGGTATGCAGACCCGGACGTACTCGACCCATCCACTATAATGCGTAGCGTGCGGGTAGTCTCGGTAGCCTGCAACGTCAGCGCCCATAGGAAGGGATCAAGCACCCGATAGCGTCGGGCGCGCTCACGTAGGCGACTGGACGAGACATCAGGACTCTGCCCCAGTGCCGAGACAACGCTGAAATACAGGTTCATCCCCTCGGCCTTGACCATGTTGATAAAGGCACGCCCTTTCTTGACACGCTGACGAGTGTATTCTTCCAACAAGTTGGAAACCCGCTCCATGCCCTTTCGGTACTCTTGCAGCGAGAAATCCTCAGCCGGGGGGAGCGTCGCATCGGGTAGCGTCAATGCTTGATATGGATCAAGCATCAGGTATTCTTCGATCTCTGGTGTAAAGGCCACCTGATCGGCCTTGGTGAAGACCACAATCAGATTGCGGCCCTGCAGATCGGCCTGCAGGCTGCGCATACCTTTGCGATACACACTAAACAGATCGGTCAGCGAGCGTCCCTCCTGATCATTTTCCAGGTCTTGCAAGCTCACCAGGAACCAGGTCGTGCCCACAAACTTGAGTGCGGGCAAATAGGCCTGCACCTCGTTGATCGAGTCGAAAATCTCACCTGCCACATCATACATCACCAGGCTGCGCGAACCCACTTCGGGTAAACCGTATAGCCCGATCAACAACGGGCGAGGCGTCGTTACATCGGTTTTCTGCACAATCTCGCCTTGCATAGCCTCGCGCCACATCTGGCGAATAGCGGTCATGGTTGCCTGATCATAGGCGTTGTCGTACATCCCCTCCCAGACATTGCTCATATTCTCCAATACCAGCGTTAGTGCTGCCAGATAGGTCGTCTTCCCGTGGCGCGAGAAGCCGATGGTCAGTAACCACAGCGGCGGAACGCGATCATATTCGGCAATATATTCATCGGGAACCGGATTACTCGCACAGATCTCACACGTGCGGGCGAGCGCAAAGTCATGCGGTTTCAGGCAGAATGGACAAATGACCTGAGCCATAGCAAAAACTCCTCTCCTGGACTGCCTTATCTGTTACAAAATACACATACTCTACCGCTGTTGTATCAACAATGCAAGCTGATCGGCAATATAGGCAACAGCTTCAGCCACCGTTTCCTGGCGTGCCATTACTGGCAGCGGTAGCTGCCAGGGCCGCCAGGGTTGATCACGATACACACGGGCACGCTCATACCAGGCCGACGCCAGCCAATCTTGTGCATCCAGCCAGCAGTCGTTGGTCAACACCAGCCAGAAGCTGACCTGCTGCAGCGTGTGCCGTTCCAGAATTGGCCCTATCAGGCGCGGTCGGCGCACACCGCCGGGCGCAAATAGCATCTCTGGCTGTATTGTAATGCCGGGCAAGGCGACTGGATCGCTCTGTCCCATCTGGTAGACCAGCAACCAGATACGTTCGTTGCTGGTGTCATACACCTGCTGCACCAGCCGGGTGGCAATTGCCACCAATCGGTTGTACCCAGATGTGTCTCGAGTCTGACTATCCACTATTATAATACCGTAACGGATATCAGAGGGTGGATCAGGAATTTTGTGTTGGGTGCGCACCCGAATTTGAAATTCTAGCCGTGTTGCCAGACGTGACACCACGGCTGGCACATCTGGGGCGGAGGCATCCTCTGATAGCTGGTGCCATGTGGCCAGGGTGCCCAGCAACCACGAACGCTGCGCCGGTAGCAGGCTATCTACCAGAGTCGCCAGGGAGAACGTGGCTGGTGTCGCTCCATCAACCCGAAGACCGAGGGCAGCGGCCCACGCCGGATCATCCGCCCGGCACCGGATTGCATACAGTATTGCCGCAGCCCCGCTCGAATCCGCATTAGCCAGCGGCAGCGCCAGTTCGAGCAGCAGTGTGTCAGGTTCGACCAACGTATCAGTGGTAGTGACGGGCGGAGGACGTTCGGCATACAACAGAAAGAGCGCTCGACCGGCAGCCAGTCCCATCCGGCGCGTATGCGCGTCGTTGCTCTGTAGCCAGGCACGCACCAGCTTGACCGCCCGTGGCAGTTCACGCACGGCCAGCCCCAGAATAACGCCGATGATCAATCGTGCCTGATCACCGGACGGTTGCACCGAACGGAGATCATCCAGTTGTTTGAGCCATGTCGATAGTTTTGTCCCCAGTGCCTTGCCATTATGCGCAGATACTTTGATGCTCTTCTGCAATTCGGCCCACCACTGCCGGGCACTGAGGATTGCCAGCTGGCGTGTATAGCGGGTACGAGCCATGGTCTCAATCGCCTGCAGATCGGCGATGGGCAGCAGCGGGTCAACTGTGCTTACTGGCAGCGCTGGTACATAATCCGTTTCGTGTGCGACCGAGATGATGATCAGCCGCTCGCGCCACGGGCTATGCCAGACATCAGCCAGGTCAGGCAGTGGCCCCCAGGTCAACACCAGCACAAAGGCGCAGGTGGCTAGATTCATTCGCTCCAGGAGCGGATAAAGCAATCGTGGCCGGGGATGTGTCTCCGGTGCGGTGAATATCGAGCGGCGGGGTTGCGTCAGCCAGTCGTTGTTACCCAACATGCCCACATACAGATCGTACGTAGCTCCTAATCGGGCATAGAGCTGCTTCCCGGCACGGATGCTGATCTGGCAACGGCTGGCAGTATCGGAACCATCGAGGACGAGGATGCCATAACGCTGGCCCGGTACATCCAGGGGTAGACCATCCAGGGCATAGGAACGGGCAATGAGCGTATGGATTACCTGCTGCACCTTGTCCACGTGATGCCCACCCCCATATGTCACGAGCCAGTCCCGCAACTGGCAGCGTTCGGTTGCTCCCATCCGATTTAGCGCACGCAACAGAGCCGCATGGATAGGTGCTGTCCAGTCCGCTTGCTCGATCCAGACCAATAGCGCCGCCAGTACCGTGTGCCGGGTTGCCGCGTCCGCCGCCAGCAGGCAACCACACAGATCGAGCAGCGGCATATAACGCGGGTTGAGCGGCTGCTGTTGTGCATCAGCCAGTTCAGCATACAGCAGCCGCCCGGCAGCCTGGGCACACACGCAGCGACCGCTCTGGGCAGCCATCCACGCCCGCAACTGGTGCGTAGCATCGCTCGGATCGTGCAGCGCCAGCACCCGCAGCGTATGCAGCAGAGCGCAGGCATGATCCAGCGTCGTAGATGCTACATCACCAGACTGCCAGGGCAGCCGATCAGCCAGGGACGCCAGCCCGTCCCACAGCAGATTGCGCGGCGCATGCGCATTAGACGCACACAGCACCTGGTAGAGCGGCCAGCTTGCGTGCAGGGCGGCTCTGGGTAGGTCAGGATCATCCGCCTCAAGCCAGCCGCGCAGTAGGGCCGCCAGCGTGGGATAGGCCAGAGGATCGCATTGGCACGCCGCTGCCAGCGCATAACCCGCGACTGTCACCCCGCTCATGCCCGGCTGTTGTGCCAGTGTAGTAAGCAGCACCGCCAGCCGTGGCAGACGATTGCCGCCGACCTGTCCCCATGCATACCCCAGCGCCCGCCATAGCAACTCGTTCTGCGCTTCCTGGTAAACTCTCACCAGATCGATACTGATCGCACTCAGGCCCGACCAGAGCAGATGCTGATGGTTGGTAATCTGGTGCTGGACTTCCCAGGCCAGGGCTGGTGCATAAAAACGAACCTGGCACTCATCGGCAGCAGCGTGAACCAGCGCCAGCAGATCAAACATCCCCGTGGTGCGCGGGTCACACAGGTCGTGCCAGCCGTCACGACGCAGAGCTTGCGCCATACGTATGTAGATGTCGTGTAGATCGTGTGCTCGGAGATGCGGGAACAGACCGATCAGCAGGGCATAGAGGCGCCCGTGGTGCGGTAGACTGGCAAACCAGTGCCGGGTGCTGTGTGCGTCAGTCGGGCTGATCTGTTCCGCCAGAGCATACAAATCATCCACGCTGGCAGTGCTTGGCAGAGTATGCAAACAGGCGCAGAAATAGTTAATCTGCGCGGGGCTATGCAGATAATCGCGCAACAGGCGCTTTTGCTCTTGACGCAACAGGTCGCTCTGTGCGGCGGTGATCAATTGTCGTTGCAAGTAGAACTGTTCGTGCTGGTGCCAGATGTGTTGCATCCACGCCTCCCGCTCTTGTCCCAGGGGGCAGGCGGTACTGATCAGCGATACATTGCCCAGGCGCAAAGACTCTTCTGGCAGGTGCGTCGTCAAGATCAGGCGCAACGGTTGGATGGCGGTCAGACGTTGCAACACCGGAAGCAGCGTGTGCAGATCATCCGGTGTGGTAAACGCCTGCTCAATAATGCACACTGTGGAAGCTACTCCAACCGTGTCTGCCAGCTGATCGATCAGGATCTGGGTGTCAAATGCTGGTCGCCAACCAATCAGGATCGGGCATGCGCTGTCTGGCTGCATCTGTAGCGCCAGATGTATGGCCGCAGCCGAGGTGCCACTCTGCGCCGGGCCGTGAACAATCCAGAGCGGTGCCTGATCGAGGTCGGCCGAGTATTGATTGGCATACGTCGGGGGGGCGACGAATACGGCGGCGAGACGCTCGCGGGTCGGCATAGACAGCGGCGCAAAGAGCGGCAGCGTATCCGCAGGTATCGTGGACACGTGTGAGCCAGGTGTGTGGACGCCCACTGTCCACCCCAATATGGCGGTATAGGCCTGGGCCAGCAGCGTCGGAATCCCACTGAACGGATCGTTCGCTGCGATCATTGCTGCTTCGTCGGATGCAGTGATGGCATCCGTGGTTGGCATAGCAGACACGGCCAGCAGAGTACCCTCAGCCATGCCAGGGTCGGCAGGCGATATCGGGGGAAGAGCCGGCGATTGGGACGCAACAGGCAAGACAGCCGAGGTGGACGGAGTATCTTGTGCAACATTGCTACCTATGCTTTCGGCCATCCCAGGTCATCACTCCTGCTGATCCAAATGCAACCTGGCGCTGCCACGGTGAGTAGTTCACCCTGTTGCTACCGGGCCAGGACGCACATTTCCCACCGCTTGCACCGGGACAGGGCTGTTAAAAATGGACAATTTCATGCTTTATTTGCGCAAATAGCAACGGAACATACGTATAATACAACAAAGACCAGCAGTTGTCCAGATGTGCGAGTCTAGACCAGCGTTATGTTTTATACGAATTCGTGTTATAATAAAACCAGGTAACCCGCTATCCAGACATTAAGGAATCCTGCTATGGCTGAAACGGATCACCCGCTTAAACGCCTGATTGCATTGGCGACAACCGAGAGTTTCAGGGCGAGAGTTTCAGGGCCAGGCAGCTACAAGCCCATACCGTTACGGTTGCTGGAGTACGACACGCGCCTGATCCTGGCCTATCGTCAGATGGTGATCCACAGAATTGTCCTTTGTCTAGGTGACGTTCTCCGTCGCCTTTCGGCAACGGCTTCTCAGCCAACGCCCGGCGCAACCGCCCACGTTACCGGCTGACCGCTCCGTCCGAGCGGGGTTCGTAAAGCCAACGTCAGGATAGTACGAGCCGCATTGACATCTCTGTCAAGAACAAGGCCACAGTGAGAACACGCATGAATACGAACCGACACGTCTTTAGGAACAATACGTCCGCACCCGCTACAAGCCTGACTGGTATGAGCAGGATTGACGGCAACAACAGGAATACCAGCGCTTTCAGCCTTGTATTCCAGCATGTGCCTGAATATGCCAAAACCAGCGTCATGCGAAGACAGCGCAAGATGTCGGTTGCGGTTCATGAACGCGAGCGCCAGGTCTTCAATTGCAATCAGGTCGTACGCTTCAACCAGACGCTTGCTTTCCTTATGAAGGTAGCCTCTGCGTTGATGTTCAATGTGTTCGTGCAATCTGGCGATGTGCTGATAGGTCTTGCGTTGCCGCATGCTCCCCTTGACTTGCCGACTGGCATGGCGTTGAAGTCGGCGAAGTTTCGCAAGGTTCCTTCTCAACCAATGTGGGTTCTCGATACATGCTCCAGTAGAAAGCACGGCAATGTTTTTCAGCCCAACGTCCACGCCAACCTGTCTGCCCGTCGGCTCTCTGGCGACGTTCGTATTCGGCACATCCATCGCAAACGAAACATACCAGCGCTCGTTCCTTCGAGTAATACAGGCGTGTTTCATCCTGGCATTTTGAGGAATACTGCGGTGATAACAAACTCGCACCTCACCCACATTCTGTATATAAAAAGTGTCTCTGCCATTGTCGCTTGTTCGCAGTGTACAGCCATCACCGTAGGTGTATTCAATCGTATTGAAGCGATTGCGAGATTTGAAACGAGGGAAACCAGGTTTCTCTCCAGATTTCAATCTACGGAAAAATGCGGAATACGCCTTATCAAGACGGCGAAGCGTTTGTTGCAAACTGGACACATTGACCAGACCCAGCGTATCAGGATTGTCTCGTCGAAGGTCTCTGAAGTGCTTCCATTGCGAATGGTACGTCATTCCCTTGCCACTTTCCTTGTACACGTTGATTCGCTGTTCGAGGGCAAGATTGTAGATACGCCGATGTTGCTCGACCATACATGTGAGCGTTTTTTCCTGGTCACTACGTGGTCGAAGGAGGTACCGATATGTCCGCAACATAGATCAGCTCGACCTCTGCTTCTCAATGTATTTCTTGACAACTTCCTCAGACGCCATTCCCACGGAACCGACATCGTAGCTTCGGCTCCAAAGGCTTGGGAGGCGGGAACGCAATTGAGGAAATTTCTGGCGCAACGTGTTGGACGTGTATCCCTTGAACTGGTTGGCAAGGCGTTGTGGCGCTTCTGTCGGATCGCTTTCAACACACAGGTGGACGTGATCTGGCATCATTTCGAGAGCTTCTATCGTTGCTCCGAGGTGCTTTGCTTTTTCGTAAAGCAAAGTACGCAGTTCCTCAGCAACCTCGCCCACACGTACGTTTCTTCTGTACTTTGGGCACCACACAACGTGATATTTCAGGGAGTAAACGCATCCAGTATTGCGTCTGTATCGTGTATCTGTCATAGAACAAGTGTACGACGACATTCGTATTTTGTCAAGTATCTAACTTTGAAAGAAAGGAGAGCGGCGGGGACTGTCGCCTGAAGACGACAGTCCCCGCCGCTCATTTCATATGGCTAACAACTGCAGCAACTCCAACTGGCAACGAAGCGCAGTGGAGTTGCTGACCAGTTATCCAGAGCATCAGATGCGCCTTTATTAAGGAGCCAATATGCCCAGATATCATACTCCAAAAGAGTATCTGGATGCCGCCCGATCACCCGCAACTTCGCCGGCAGAGTTGAGAGCGCTTGCCAAAGCACCCTATAGTTTCGTTCTTACTGCGGTAGCACGTAACCCTCACACGGAGTCCAGCGTACTCACGACCCTTATACCGACAGTGATTAAATCATGGAATGATCAAGAACTGGCGGCTGCCATTGCATGCCATCCCCACACAACAGCAGATGCGTTGGCCACGCTCGCCAGGCGGCTTATACCAATGCTGGATAATGGGCGAGGCCATCAGGTCGGGTTCAAAGCTGGAGTACTGCTGTGTTGCAATCCGATGACACCCATCCATGCCATCGCAACGCTCTTGCACTCGGAGCATGTCGCTATGCAATTTCGCAAAGTAGTAGCCCGCGAAACACGCCGACAAGATGTATTAGCGATCCTCCTGGCCGATCGCAGCGAGACGGTGAGGAGGCAAGCACAAAAGACTATGCAGGCTCTTGATACAGGCGTAGAACATTGATGAGAAAGAACGACACCTGGTAACCGTTCCGGTGGGTTGGTTTGGAGGAGCCGTGCCGCTTCAGGAGGTTCGTTTTTGGCCCGTTGTGGCGGCAAAGCCGCCACAACGGGCCGAACAAGGGGTGCGCGGGGCCACAGGCCCCGCACCCCCGCTGGCGAACGTTCCCCTGAACAGTTACCGACACCGGTATCCCCAACAACGTTACAGTGAGTCCGGTGTTGAGCAATGGATACAATTCCCTCGTCGTCTTCGTGCTGTCTGATAGCAAGACCTATGACGAGACCGGATCCAACTCGTCCGGGGTCAACAACAGAATATGTTGCAACAACGCCAGCAGTACTTGTTTGACACTCTCCCGCTCGGTGGCGACACAGGCAATGATCGGGATGGTCAGGGGAAGCTCCAGGCGCCTCCGTATATAACTGAGTGGCAAGGCTGTGGGATCATCCTGCTTATTCGCCGCCACCACAAAAGGCGCATCCGTCAACTCACTAAAACGATCCATCAGCCGACGTGTTTCCACAAAATGTCCAGGGCGACAGCTATCAACCATAATCACATAGCCGAGACAACCGATACTCAAATGTTCCCACATAAAGTCGAAGCGTTCTTGCCCAGGAGTACCGAACAGATATAACGTCACCTGGTCATTGATCGCAATCGTACCAAAATCTAATGCCACCGTCGTCTGATTCTTAAGCGCTCGTTCCTCGTCCAGGGTGACCGCATAGTCGGTTGAAATGGGATCAATATCGCTGATCGAACGAATAAACTGGGTTTTACCAGCGGCATAACCGCCAGTGATAACGATCTTGAGCGTCTGCATTGTTCTGATACTCCTTACATTACAAGGCATGAATGCGACGCTTAATTGCGTTTAACAATGTATGACTGATCACCGGTGGAGCTTTTGTCTCAGTACCAAACCCATGCACCCCATTCGTCATTGAGGCATCATCCCGTTGCATATCGGATCCAAAGTCGCATCTTGCCGTTGTTGCCACCGCCCGTTTTTCCGGGTGGCGCACCTTTTGGGGGCGAGGAGGAGCAACCACTTCAATGACTCCTAAGGACAACAACTCGACCACGGTACGTATCGCCATGGTACGCTCCATCTTCGTTGCTTCACACACGTCACGGAGACTCTTCTGGCTGGCAACCTGACTCAAGATACGCCACTGGTGGACATTCAGTTTAACGCCACTTCCCGAATTATTTGGCAATGGTGACAGTTGCAAATACGTGTCGAGCGTAATGGAATGATACGGAATAGCCCGTGTCGGATCTGCGCGGCGAGCCATACCTTCCAGAATTAACTGTTCTCCATCTCGGTGAATGCGTATGGGTCGTGTATGGACATAAGGATTATGCTGAAACACAAACCGGGCGTTGTCCCAGGTTAACATCTGGATCACCGCCTCATCAGCGGTTGCGACAATCGTGCGTTCCGAGCCACGCAGAATAAGCGCATCGATCATCCGTCCATTGGACACATAAATGATACCGTGTTGGATCTGCTCGCGTAGCAGCAACACCCCTGACTTTGGCCCCATCCGAAAAACCTGGATGAGGTCACTCAATGACATATCCTGTAGTGTACCTTCAAGCGCCATAGCTTTGCTCCACCGAACGGACTTTCTATCTCTTTATTCTTCGATCAAGACGACAGCGCTCCTGCGTCTGTACTCATTCCGGTGGGATGAGTTGAAGGGCTACTGCCCCTTCAGGCGTTTCCGGGGTTTTGCGAAGGTCGTCGGCCTACACAACGCCTGCTCGTAAGAGTCCCCCTGAATGGGCACCTGCGTTCTGTGTGACAGGATGCCAACGTAAGCCAGTTTGGTATGCTGGCCAGAACAGGTCAGGGATCCCGGAATACACAACACTTGCGGGATAGCGAGATGGCTAAAAATGCATCTGTGTTTTTTATAGAGCTACATTCGTTTCAGCGTATCGCAACCATTGTTTTTTCGGCACGGCATGGCCGTGCCGGAGTTGCATGGTACAGTTACAAACCGTGCGTCACACAACACGCAAGAGGCATATACCTGTGAAGTTGCATATTCTGTTCAAGGAGTACATTAAATCACCTGGCTGATCGAGTGGGCTGCATCGCGGGCTTCAAGTCGTACCATCCCCAGGTTAGCCCCCTGACGCAGGTTGACCGCCAGTAATCCATGATCACCGGCAGGGAGCACCATGAACAGGCCATTACCAGACTTGATGATTGTTTCTTCTGGCAAGCCTAACTTCAATTCGCCCGATACTCGGCGCGTCACACCCATCATTGTGGCTGCGACAGCTCCGACCCGATCTGCATTGACATCGGCTGACATACGTGATACCAGCACAATTCCATCCATACTCACCGCTGCCACACCAGAAACGTCATTACCGGTATTGTTTGCGAAACGTTCCAGAATATCTGTGATCTGTTCCTGTCGTGAGGCCATTGTCTTTCTCTCTTTCGTCTGTATAGTAAAGATTCATCATACGAATGAAAACGAATATATTATATCATTTGGGCGTGATCGAGTTTCATCTTGCTCTTCTAGCAAGCAGCAACAGCAGTAGAAGGAACCACATGTAGGATATTATATATGAAAAACGCAGAGTCTTTGGGGATATATAGCAAGCCTCTACCAGAGGTACTTCGGATCCAAAGTTGAGCCTGGACAGAGCGTGACCCAGGCTCAACCCTGGACTCCAGTTCTGCACAACTGAATCCAGGATCGCTATATCGTCCTATGCATATCTCGCAACAAGCTCCTTCATATTGTCACAATCTGCTGTGGTCACCGCGACCCATTTTGAAATATATTGCAGCTCTCCCAATACCTCCCTACCATCTGGATCTGCATCCATATGCAGAAAGATAGTCTCAATCTCATGCTGATGCGTGGCCAGGGAAGGGGCAATGTTGATACAGTGAAAGGCGACCTTTTCATCTGAAGTGGCAAACATGTTCACCATACTCTTTCCCTGATCGGAAAGCTCATCGTAGGTGTCTTTATAGACGATGCCATAGCGGACATCTCCTTGAAACACACTGCGGATCACGCTCAACCATGAGGCGCAATCAAGTAAGTCACCGGGTATTACAGAATGTCGTTCCAGTATACGGAGGGCAATCTTTGTCGGCAACAGTTTCTTAACGGTTGCAATGGATTCGCCTTGCAGCGACTCGATCGTGGGATTGGCGACATCGGTGTTTGCCACAAACACCACCTCGTCGTATAGACCAGCAGGCCGCACCAGCGGGATATATCCCTGCTCTTGTATGAGCCTGAAACTATCGGTCGGATTTCCATAGACCATTGTGGCTGCACTCAGGCCAGCGTGAAAATCTTCAAAATCTATCGAAAGTTCAAAACGGACACTGATTTCAAGTTTTTTGGTAACATACTGTGCCAGACGATACCACCCTTCAGGGCCTCTAGCAGTATCATGTGGACAGACCATCAAAGTAATTTGATTCATTCTGCTGCTCCCTTCAGACCCACCAGATAATTGCTCTTATTGTACTATCACACTATCCATTGTATCAAACTATGGCACATAGTTGAAATAGGACTATCAGGCAGTACAGGAATAGTACCTCGTTTCACAAAAAGACGATGGTATGTATACCAACAGTACTATGAACTTGCTCATAAGCTGGTATCCAAAGGGATATGGCAGGTAGTAACCATGTTCTGTCGCATCCACTGCTCATGATCCGCTTGACATTGCAGGAGGGGCGTGCTATGCTCTGAGCAATAATTATGAAATACAAACCTTCGGGGCAGGGTGTGATTCCCGACCGGCGGTAATACCAGGGTAGCGTGCAACGTGATAGCGGTTGCCTGTTTCCTATGGTTAGCCCGCGAGCTATAGCAATCATCCATGAAGTTTCTGCAACACCGGAAATCCGGCTTTCGCCCGGGTCGCGCTCCATCCGACGACAGCCGGGACTTCACCTGACCATTGTCCGGGTGAAAGCCGGGACACCAGTTGATATTGGAATAGAATTGCTATGTACGGCATGACTCTGGTGGGATTCCAGGGCCGACGGTACAGTCCGGATGGGAGAAGGTTCGCACAATAGGATAACTTGTCTGAACAGGCTACAATGAGGTAGAGGCCACGGTAGAGATGCTGTGAGCCTCGATGTGTCGTTAGAACGCTTTTTCAGCGCAGGTTGTATGTCGGCAGCCATGGCAGTGGCGCTGTTCTGCAGGTGATCGAGCTGTGGTTCTATTTGGGAATACAGCCAGTCTGCCGACAGAGATGTTGTGTCGGTCTCGCCCCGAAGTATCACTACTTCGGGGCGTTTTGCATGCGCACCAATCGCTGCGCTGCTTCCTTAGTAGAAGAGGTGGATGATGCAGCAAATGATTCCCCTGGGTCGCCAATCGCGCCAGAAGGTGTATCCTGGCGTGGTTTCTCCGACTGAGACATTGGCAACGGGTTTTGATCGGCCACCGCGACGGCAATACAGGCTGCTGTCGCAGTGGGTTGGTCTCCCACTGGTACTCCTGCTGCTGCTGATAGGGTGGCAAATGTTGGTGATGATGCGTGACTACCAGTCGTTTATCTTACCCGGCCCGGCTGTGGTGGTTGAGCGATTCATTATAACTGCCCAGAGTGGCTTGTTGTGGCATCATACCAGCATCACGTTGCAAGCAGCGCTGGGTGGTTTTGTACTGGCACTGGGAGTTGGCGTACTGCTGGGGTACCTGCTGGCTCACCTGCGCTGGATGGAACGAGCATTGGCACCGGTTCTGGCAGCGAGCCAGGCCATTCCTATTCTCGCGGTCGCACCACTACTCATTCTCTGGTTTGGGACGGGGTTTAGCGCCAGAGCGTTGATTGCCGGAACGATCACGTTTTTTCCAATTTTGATCAGTACGATCGTTGCCCTGCGCGGTATTCCGCATGAACTACGCGAAATGGCCTTGATTAGTGGCGCAACCCGCTGGCAAATGCTGCGCCACATCGAAGCGCCGCTGGCATTGCCGGTGCTCTTTGGCGGTATTCGCACTGGACTATCGCTGGCAACAACGGGTGCGGTTGTAGGAGAGTTCGTGGCGGGCCGGGCCGGTTTGGGGGCTTTGATCACTATTGCCCGCGGGTTGTTTGATACTCCTCTTATTTTCGTCGCGCTGGCGATGCTGTCGGGGATGACACTCACCTTTTATCTACTGGTCTATCTGCTCGAACGATTATTGGTACGTTGGGAATGGTAAGGAGTATGTAAAAATGTATCTGAAAACGTTGATAATTATACTCATGTTGATGGTATTGCTTGTCGCTGGTTGCAGTGCTGGCAGTCCACCATCAGCGACCAGTGAGCCGGAGCAACCAGGCCTACCAGTTACTCATACCCCGGTGGCTGCCGATCAGCAGTTGCGCCGGGTGACGCTGGCTTTGTCGTATATGCCGAATGTACAGTTTGCCCCGTACTATGTGGCACGGAGCAATGGACATTATGTCGCAGCCGGGCTGGATGTGGTGTTTGATTACAATTTCGAGACCGATGTAGCGCAGCGGGTAGCCCGCTGGCCGCAGAGCCAGATTGAGTTTGCAACCGTCAGTGGCGCTTCGGTCTTACTGGCGCGGCAACAGGGATTGCCGGTGCAGAGTGTGATGACACTCTATCAAGATTTCCCGGTGGTGTTCTTCAGTAAATCAAATGTACCGCTGGCAACACCGCGAGATCTACGGGGCCGCAGCATTGGTATTCCGGGGCGCTTTGGCGAGAGTTTCTATGCCCTGCTCGCACTGTTCTATGCCTCAGGTCTAACAGAGGACGATGTGCAAGTGCAGGAAATTGGCTTTACCCAGGCCCAGATGATCCTGGAAGACCGGGTCGAGGTGGCGATTGGCTATGCAATGAATGAGCCAGTCCTCTTGCGACAGCAAGGGGTAACGGTTAATATCCTGCGTGCGGCTGATATTCTGCCACTGGTTGCCAACGGAATTGTCGTTAGCGAGCAGTTGATTGAACAAGATCCCGATCTGGTACGCCGCTTTGTCCACGCCTCTCTGCGGGGATTACAGGATACGCTTGATAATCCTGATGAAGCGTTTACGATAAGTCTGGCCGAGGTACCTGAAGCCGAATTGGGCGACCCGGAACTTCAGCGCCAGGTGCTGCTAGAGAGTCTCCCGTACTGGCACAGTGCTTTAACTGATGAACATGGGTTGGGATACAGTGATCCAGAAGCATGGGAGCAAACCCATCGATTTATGCTTGCCAGTGGATTGCTGACGCACCCTGTACCGCTGGCGGAGAGTTTTACGAATGAATTTATCTCAGACTGACATAGATATGGAGCGCTGCCTGACAGATGTCAGGTTTTTTGAGAGGGGCCGGCACAGGGCACGGCCCCTCTCGGAAAGAACCGACACGTGCAAGGGAGATGCCTGCCGGGAGCAGGCACTGTGTATCTGGCACACTCTCACGATCCAGCATCAAACCTGCATATGCAAAGAACCTATTGCCATATCACCTTGTCCGCCGGGGATAGATGGGCATAACCATGCACCTTGATCACACGCACGGCCCAGAAAACAATCAAACCACTCATCACCACCGCAGCCATACCTCTGCTGGCGGGTGTTGCGGCGAAGAAGTCAAACAGGGCATGGAATAACACCACCATCAACAGACTGCCACCAGTGCTGTTGTACAGCCAGGTAAAGACCATCGAAGCCATTGTGACAGAGATAACAACCATTGGTACCGCCAGCAGTCCCATAGCGGTATAGTTGTCCCGATAGAAAAATGCCGGTATATGCCAGAAACCCCACAGTACGCCTAGCAAGAGCGAAGCCGAGAATGCAGACATGGTAGTTTGCAGGCGGGGCAGAGCAAAGCCACGCCAGCCAACTTCCTCTCCGAGACCGAAAGTCAACAGCCACAGAACCAGCGCTGGTAAAACACCCATTGGTGGCAAATAATCAACCTGACCCAGCAGTGCCAGATCCGGGTTGCGGCGCATCATACTTGCCAGCATCAAGGCAATGCTAAACAACAGGAGTGGTGCGCCCGTCACAAACAGAACATAGCCAGGTTGTACACGCCACCGCGTCAGGCCACCCAACAGACGGCTTATGCCGGGTCGATTTTCCACGGTCATGGTGACGATCACTGCCGCACTGAGGGGCCCGAATGCTGCCAGGTAATGGAGGGCCGGAGGCACCGGGATAGGAATGATACCTCGCAGAGAAAGGGCAATCGGAATTTTGATTGTCCACGAAATGGCATAAGCAAAGGTAAAGAAGGAAACAAGCGGATAACGTTTGATCAGTCTGGTAACCAACCGTTCACCAGTGGGCAAATCCGGGCGGGTCAGTGCTTGCATCACATACCTCCTGAAGAGTCCGGGTTGTACAAACGGTAGGAATATAGGACGGTTAGGAACGCCAACGGATGTCATATTCAGCACAGGCGTGTTGCAATGCCATCATTTCGTGCCGAATAGCGGTTGTATTGTAGCACACAATGTGCTACAATATTATAATACGAGACGGTCTGAATCCCTGTCCATTGCCCCTATCAGGGTGCCCACCACATTCATATTTCCATCGGTAAGATTGAGTCTGCCGCATTTTGCACCCATGTCATCCTGTGATACAATCTTTTTAAACAGACGTGTACCCGATCTGGCTCTCTCCCTATCCTGATATTCCAGCCACATCTGGGGTATTATAGTGGACGCTATGGGTATAGTAAGTACAGCACCACAATACTCTATACACCACTGCTGTGTTCGATGCGTTCATTGGAGAGAAATTGCGTTCCCAGGACTCGGTAGCGATAGAACTCCTATAGGGAAGAAGTGTGTAGTGTATCTATGAACATGCGAGATCCAGCTACAGTACCGGGCACCCCGGTCACCGAATTTTCGCTGAACAGCCAGTTTGTCACTGGTCTGTTAGAAGATCAGCACCCTGATCTGGCCCATCTACCACTGCGTGGTGTAGAGGCTGGTTGGGACAACGCCCTGTTTCGTCTAGGAGAACACCTGGCAGTTCGCCTCCCGCGTCGCGCTATCGCTGCGCCCTTGATCATCCATGAGCAAACCTGGTTACCATACCTTGCTGATCATCTGACATTGCCTGTACCTATGCCTTATCGTGTGGGGGAACCAGCACGAGGTTACCCCTGGTACTGGAGTATTGTGCCATGGCTACCAGGGATGGCTGCTGATCAGCATGAACCTGACCCGACACAGGCAGAACCGTTCGCCGCCTTTCTGCGTTCACTCCATCGGCCAGCGCCTGCCAATGCACCCACCAATCCACTACGTGGTGTATCGCTTCAACAGCGTGCCGCTATGGTCGGGGCACGCCTGCACCGACTTGCCCGCAAAACCAATCTGATTACACCGCGGATCAGACAGATCTGGAATGAAGCCTTGATTGCCCCTCGCGATATGCCACCGACCTGGCTGCATGGGGATTTACATCCGCGCAATGTACTGGTTGAGCATGGTGTCATCACAGGCATTATCGATTGGGGCGACATCACAGCTGGTGATTGTGCCACCGATCTCGCCGCGATCTGGATGCTTTTCAGCACGCCACACGCACGTCAGGCGGCGGTGGCAGCATATGCAGATCTTTCTGAAGCTACGCTGCAACGTGCCAGAGGATGGGCTATATTGTTTGGCACCATACTGCTCGATACCGGGCTGATCGATAACCCACACAATGCGATACTTGGTGAACGGATCTTACGTCACGTAGCTGAACCAATGTAGCCGTTTCTGAGAATGATAGTGGTCAGTAGGCAAGAAGTAAAGACCTGACTCCCGTCTTGCTTGTACCAGCAATCAGTTGACACGCCAGTAGATTTCAGGTGTACCACTATCATTATCATTCCTGGGGCAGAGCTGGATCGTCTTGATTATGCTCAGGATCAGCGATCTGGTTTCGCATATGATCGAGATAGTCCTGGAGGATGATTGTGGCAGCGACTTCATCAATGCGAGCCTTCCGTTTCTCCGGTCTGACACCCAGGTCACGTAACATTTGCTCGGCGGCGACAGTTGTCAGGCGTTCATCGAAAAACTGGATGGACTGGTGCAGAACCGCCTCGAGTTCGGTGACAAAAGATTGCACGAGTTGTGCCTGAGGCCCAATCTCACCACGCAGAGTCAGCGGGAGACCAACGACGATTTCGTTGACCTCATATTCTCGGACGAGGGTCGCAATCTGTTCCAGCGTGTGGGGGCGAGGGGTAGCCTGCAGTGTTGTCAATGGAGTAGCGATGATACCACCATAGTCACTGATGGCAACGCCAATACGTCGCCTACCGACATCCAGGCCCAATACCCGACGAACGGTAGTCGGGGGAATGGCATGCGACGGGATGCTGGCGGTGCTACCTTGCACCCACGACTGTTCCGCCTGATTATTGTCGGTCATATACTATGGATATGCCTGGTTCGAATAGGGACAGACCCTATGGTTCGGCAATGGCGGATTGTACCTCGAGGGTTAGTTGGAAACTGCGCCGAGGTAACGTGTCGCCATCAAACTCGATCATATAGCCACCGATCACACCTTGCTGCACAAAATGTTCCAGTGCGGCCTCAGCTTCGGAGCGAGATTTGCCCTTCACCGAGGCAAGGATGGCAGCCCGCGTTCTGGCATCCAGACCCTCACCGGTTGGCCGCAACACACCTTCCACCGTTAGACTGGGGTTCACTCCATCCCACCGCCAGTTGGTAATGGCTGGGGCCTGACCGGGCAGAATACCGCCGATGCTGAGCAGTTGCCTGGGAACCACTAGCTGCAGTTGTCTTTCTAGTGGTTGACCGGCTGGCGTTGCCAGTGCTCTGAAGGTGACGCGGGTGGTAACATTAAAATTGGGATTCTCCAACGACATCTCCGTTCCTGGCGGTGGATCAACGATCAGCGTATAGGTCTCGTCATTCACAATATCGTTGCCGCGGGGTATGATCGTTGAACGTTCCAACTCAAGATCCGGATAACGTGTCAGTTCAGACGCGAATGCCTGGTAGGCCTGATTATCCAGACCTACCAAAGCCTGTCCTAGCACTTGTTGCACATCTTCTTCGCGAATAATGCGCATCATACGCTCACTACCACCCGTAATCTCGCCATGCTGAAGTAAAACAGCCCCTGTATTGACGATGATCGGTGACTGACCAGGCAAAAGAATCTGCTGAATGCTGTTCGCCGGAATATTCGAAGCGCTACCCGGAGCTACGGCCGTGATGCTAGCCTGCGCTTGACCACGATTGATAATCAGTTGCGCGCCCTGATCAGAGATACTCGCAGGTGGAACGGTGATCGGCACATCGATCACAAACCGCACCTCCTGTCCTTCAGCATTGGTACCAATAAATTGTGTGCCTTCGGGTAAAGCAAGTGGCTGCGTATTCTGGCTAAAAATAGTGACAATGCCATTGGCCGTGCCATCGGGGGCTGGTATCTCACTCATTGCAGGTAATGTGATGGTGTATTCTGCATTGGCATTCACCTGCTGTGCCTGTACAGCGGTTTCACCTGTGGCTGTCCCCAGACCGACAATCGGAACGGGTTGAGTAAAGGGCTGCTCCTGTGCATCAGGATCAGGTAGCCTGACGACAATAGTGGCTCGTTGTCCAATGGCTGCCAATCCCCTCAGGAACCCGGTATCATGGTCAGCCGCTAGCGGATTACCAAACAAGATCAACAGCACAATAACAATCAACAGCACAAGGAGCACAATCGGCAAAATGCGTACAAACCAGGGACGCTGACGGCTTTGCGCATGCTGCCGGCCGCTATGGTCATCCGCCCGGTTGCGCTGATTCGAAGGGCGCGTATATGATTTATAGGCACGGACATTCCCGGCACGACGCTTCTCATCGGCCGTGAGTTCAATATCCTCCGGACGAATACGCGGGCGAGGTGGCGGTGGTGGTGTGCGACTGGCAGAGAAAGCCTCACCGCTGGCAGGTGCGCCTCCCAATCGTGCTGGCTCGTTGCGTGAGGGCTGATCACTCCATGCATCAAGTTCAGCCGCAAACGCATCATAGTCTTCAACAGCACCGATCTGGTTGTCTGTACGGTTGAATGTATCGGAAAGATCATCAAGGGCGGCAAAGATTTCGTCATCATCGGGGGCTGTTGGTGTTGCGACAGGCCGAGTTGCAGGGGGGGGCACTGTATTCAGGGCATGCAGAAACTGATCATCATCAACGCTACCACGTTCACCATTGTCATCTGATAGACTATCGGGAAAAGCCACACGTGTATTGTAGATGCCCAACGTTTCAATCTGGCCGCTGCGGGCCGCAGCCAGCGTTTGCTCATCCGAGGTAATAAGGACAAGCTCAATGTGCGCCCTTTCCATTGCTCCACGTAACTGCTTGATGCTCGCTGGTTTTTGCAACGTGGTTACCCCGTCGGGTACCAGCAACTGAACGTTCGCAGCCCCGGTTTTTTGGATTTTAGCAATGAGGCTATCGAGATTATCGTTGCGGAGAACTAAAACCAGAGCTGAGTCATCGGCTACCATTGCCGTACCTCCATACATTGCCCTCTTGCATGCAGAAATCTGCTGCCGGGCATGGGTCTATCACTGCAGACGAGCGAATGAACGCGTACTCGTTCCCAAGAACGTTCACCCACGAGGGCGGTGGGGCCGCAGACCCCTGTAAACCTGCTTCTCGGCCGTTAGTGAGGGCAAAACCGTCACCATAGGTTGAAAAAGAACCGTGGGAAGGGCACAGCCACCTCAAACCTCCCCACCAGAGCAGTTGCATGTGCTCTATTTTAACATATTCCAGGGCTAATCAGGGTGATCATATCTTGTCGCTACAGGGATGCAGAAACTACTGTTGCATCTGCTGTCGCACTAGTGAACGCACCTGGGTCAGCGCGGTGTCCAGCTTGCTGACATCACGCCCACCCGCCTGGGCCATATCCGGGCGCCCACCACCACCACCACCCACAATCTGCGCCAATACCTTGACCAGATTACCAGCATGATAACCCTGCTGCACCAGGTCAGGAGTCACCATTGTCAGCAGTTGCGGTTTATCATCAACCACGGTTCCAAGGACGACGATGCCGCTGCCCAGTTTAGCACGCAGCCAGTCACCCATTTCGCGCAGGTGAGCCATATCGGGAGCGTCAACACGGGCTGCCAACAATGCAACCCCGTTTTCGCGCTGTACCTGATCGAGTAGCCCGGTCAATGCACCCCGCGTGACCTGTCCCCGTAGCATCTCGAGTTCTTTCTGGCGCTGCCGTAACTCTACCAGCAGCGCATCCACTCGTTCGATAAGTTGTGCTGGTGGCACACTGAGCCGTGCTGCCAGGTCGTTCAGGAGCGAAACCCGGCTGTTCACCCAGGTTTCAGCACTCTGGCCAGTCACCATCTCAACACGCCGGATACCACTGCTAACGCTGCTTTCACTGACGATACATGCAAAGCCGATTTCACCAGTACGTCTGACGTGAGTACCACCGCATAGCTCACGCGAGTCTCGGCTGGCAAAATCAGGCACGGTTATACCATTGGCACTGGTTGATACGTCCGGAACCTCCCCGCGACTGATATGAACAACCCGCACTTGGTCACCATATTTTTCACCAAAGAGCGCAATTGCGCCTGTATTGATCGCCTGCTGATAGCTCGTGATGTCCCAGGAGACAGAGCCGTTGGCACGGATCCAGGCATTGATGCGCTGGGCAATGTCATCAAGTTGTGCGGATGTGAGCGCTCGAGCGTGGGTAAAATCAAAGCGCAGTCGGTCAGGGGCGACCAGGGAACCTGCCTGCGCCGCATGTTCGCCCAGAACATCACGCAAGGCACGATGCAGCAGATGGGTGGCGGTATGATTACGTTGGATGGCACTGCGCCGCTCCTGGTCAACCTGAGCCGTCACGGTTTGACCGAGGGTAATGTGTCCCTGTTCAACTACGCCATAGTGAACAATCAGGCCTGGCACCGGAGACTGGGTATCCTCTACACGCACTGTGCCAGTGGGTGCCAGCAGTACGCCGGTATCGCCGATCTGACCACCGCTCTCGGCATAAAAGGGCGTGCGATCCAGGACCATCTGCACCGACTGCCCGCGCTGAGCAGTGCTGACATCATCGTCGTTGGCAACCAGCGCCAGCACCTGACCGGTGCTGGTTAGCTCGGTATAGCCGGTAAATGCGGTTGGTGGCAGGGTACGCTCGGCCCACAGATCGACATCGGCACCACGCTTGAACCGGGTTGCAGCCCGTGAACGTGCCCGTTGAGACTCCAATGCGGCCTCAAATCCAGCCACATCAACGGTCATACCCTGATCGGCAGCGATCTTCTGTGTCAGATCCAGTGGAAAGCCATCGGTATCTTTCAGCCGAAAGGCCTCTTCACCTGGAATGGTGGTACGACCGCTGGTTTGCAGTTGCTCAATGATGCCACCTAGCTTGATCAGACCACCTGATAGGGTACGCAAGAACTGTTGTTCCTCACCATCTACCGTTTCGAGGATAAAATCACGGCGCTGGTGCAGTTCCTGATACGCGGCACCCATCTCGTTGATCACCGTTGCCACAACCTCGGCCAGAAATGGGCGTTCAAACCCGATACTGCGTCCCTGATAGACCGCACGGCGCAGAATACGTCGCAATACATAGGAGCGGCTATTGTTACCTGGCAACACACCATCGGCTATCAGAAAGGCCACTGCTCGTGCATGATCGGCAATGGCACGGTAGGGGGCATAGTGCGCCTGATAATGCCCCTCGTCACTGCCGAGTAGCATGATGGTACGTTCGATCAGGGGGCGAAACAGATCAGTGTCATAGGTAGATTGAACGCCCTGCATCACCATGGCCATCCGTTCCAGACCCATACCTGTATCGACCGAGGGCCGGGGTAAGGGTTGCATGGTGCTACGTTCAAACTGCATAAAGACCAGGTTCCAGATCTCCACGTAATTCGGGTCATCACTATTGACACCACCGGGATGCATCGCGTCCAGATCATCGCCAATATAGACCGTAATTTCAGAGCAAGGCCCGCAGGGACCAGTATCGGCCATCACCCAGAAGTTATCTTTCTCGCCAAAGCGCAAGACGCGCTCCGGTGCGGCACCAGTTTTGACCCATAGCTGCGCAGCTTCTTCATCGGCGGGCACACGCTCGTTGCCCTCAAAGACGGTAAACCACAGCCGCTCAACCGGCAGTTTGAACTCCTGCGTCAGCAGTTCCCATGCAAGGGGGATCGCATCGGCCTTAAAGTAATCGCCGAAGGAGAAATTGCCCATCATTTCAAAGAAGGTGTGGTGGCGTGGTGAGGGGCCAACTTCTTCCAGGTCATTATGTTTGCCAGAGACGCGCAGACACTTCTGGGCCGTCGTTGCACGGCGATACGGGCGCTGCTCTAGACCGAGAAATACATTCTTAAACTGTACCATCCCTGAGTTGGTAAATAGGAGCGTCGGGTCATCGGCAACGACAAGTGAGGAACTGGGGACAACAGCGTGTCCATGACGCTGAAAGAATTCAAGATAAACCTGGCGAATCTGAGCGGCAGTAAACTTTTCCATGCTTAACTTAATATTACCTGGATCGGGTGAATGATCTGCTGTATCAACCAACAATCTAGCGCATATCTACCTGTAGGCTAACTACAGATAGGCGACAGTTGCATCATTGTACGCGATTGCCGTGCAGACTGTCAACTTTTTTGCGCCTGGTTTATACTAAATATCACATCGCTGACATCGACCGGGTCAGAGTTTTATACCATTAAAGGTTATTCCGATTTGTTTTATCGTGTTACGCTTTATCTCTTTCGGACGCGATGAACGCAATCGGAGACTCACTCGATACTGCTGTGACGTTTGTCCTCGTTCTGATGGGGAGTTGGGAAATTCTGGCCCCGACTGGCGGTTCTTGAAGTTGCGGGGGCCTGCGGCCCCCGCAACCCCTGCAGGCGACCGTTCCTCAGAACGGGTACCGCTGATCAATCGAAATAACCTTTATTGTACGATTGCGCTCTATGTTCAAATCGGTTTATCAGGTTGTTCGATCGATGAAGCTGAAACTGCGTACCAGACCAACGTGAGTCCTGGTACAATATCTGTAATTTACCAGGAGTTATCTGGTACAATATCCGTAATCTGTCAGGATTTATGGGGTAAGTCATCCTCTCATCGTTTTCATCTGCGGCAGTATGGAGGAACCGCTTTCTTTTCTCCATATATTATATATTATATTCGCCTTCGGCGAGCGATGAGACACAAAAAAGTAGCGCTCGGCTGAAAGCGACCTTCATTAAGATGATGAGCCACCAGGTGCGTTCTGTTATTTGAAGCCATAGTTACCAACAATGAGGGCTAGAAGGAGGAGCAGTGATACAGACGTTGCCTTCTGTTATCCAGGAAGAAACCATCCTTACAGTGGATAGCGGGCGAGATCCTGCTGATCCCTTTCGGTATGGCTGGCGTTATGTCCATCATTCTCGCCCGGATGGAAGCGAGGAGATCGAGCAAGTCCCGCTCACGCTCGACGATGTGTTGCATCCCGAAGAAGGGGATTTCATTGTGCAGAATGATCAGCATGTCCGTTTCTGCAATTATCTGTACGACACGTTGCGGGGACGTCTGGCCCACGACCCCACGGCGGTGGTCTTGTATGATGTGCGTGTTGCCTGGGATGTGCCCGGTGTCCGTCCTCACGGGCCGGATCTGGCGGTCATGTTTGGTGTGCGTGAACGCAAGGATTGGGGAACGTTTGACGTGGCGGTGGAAGGGGTGCGCCCGGCGTTGATTATTGAAGTGACCTCCCCCCACACGCGCCATCTGGATCTGTATCAGAAGGTGGAAGAGTATGACCAGGCGGGCGTCCCGCTATTCATTATTGTGGATACCTACACCCGTGACGGACAGATTGCGCCACGAATGTGGGGCTACCACCGCACGGACAAGGGCTATTATATGCCCATGGTACCGAACGAACGTGGCTGGTTGTGGATGGCACCGGTAGGATTGTGGATCGGCTGGAACGCACACCAGATAGAGTGCTATGATGAGGCGGGACACCCGATTATGGATTATGTACACCTGGATGCGGCACGAACGATTGCGGAAACGCGGGCCATGTGGGCGGAAGAGCAGGCGCGCGCCGAGGCCCAGGCCCGCGCCGACGCCGAGGTTCAGGCCCGCATCGAGGCCCAGGCCCGCGCCGACGCTGAAGCACGGGCCTCAATGGCCGAAGCGCGCCTGCGTGAACTGGAAGCCGAAGTTACACTGCCTGCGCGGATCAGGTTGAGACACGGATGAGCGTGCATATTCAAACCTTATCCGTTCGCCGTAATAACCTGACCGGTGGTAGGCAGCAAGGTTGCCATACTTTATAACGGGAACTCTTTAATATCAGGACGTACGCGGTCATGTGAACCCCATGTCTTTTGCGCCTGCAGCCGTGTGGCAGCGACTCCTGATGCATGAGACGAGAGACAACGATGCACCTCAATCTGGCAATTGAAGACTTGCTGATTGATATTCCACTGCCTATGCTATACCGCGTGCAGCAGCGTTGGAACTCGCAGCCAGTAGCGGATATTGACACAACCGTACGAGCGCAGCTTGATGCGGTGGGGCTACGTCCGCATATCACACCGGGTATGCGAGTTGCGGTCACAGCTGGCAGTCGCGGCATTCGCAATATTGTGCCCATTATGCGCACCAGCGTTGCCTGGCTACGGGCAGCGGGGGCGCAACCCTTTCTGGTGCCAGCGATGGGCAGCCATGGTGGGGCAACCGCAACCGGTCAGGTACGCTTACTGGCGGATCTGGGGATAACCGAGGAAAGCATAGGGTGTCCTATTCAATCCACGATGGAGGTAGTTGAACTGGGTACCCTGGCTGATGGGACACCGGTCTTTATGGATCGGTACGCAGCCGAGGCAGATGGCGTGCTGGTGATCAATCGGATCAAACCGCATACATCGTTCAAGGCAGAGATAGAGAGTGGTCTGGCCAAGATGTGTGCCGTGGGATTGGGCAAGCAGCGGGGTGCCGAGATGGTGCATCGGCGCGGGGTGTATGGGTTGCGGACGCTGCTCGTCCCTATGGCCCGGATGGTTGTGGAGCGTGGACGAGTACTGGCTGGTCTTGCCATTCTGGAGGATGCCCGCGATGATACGGCTGCGCTGGTTGCCTTACCACCAGCAGACATTGGTGGGCCAGGCGAAGCGGCGCTGTTGGAGCAAAGCAAGGCACTGCTACCCCGGTTGCCCTTTGATCAACTGGATGTGCTGGTGGTAGACGAGATTGGCAAGAATATTAGCGGCACAGGTGTTGATACAAATGTGATCGGACGCTTACGCATTCCGGGCGAACCGGAGCCAGTCAGCCCGCGCATTCATGTGATTGTGGCACTTGATCTGACCGATGCCAGCCATGGCAATGCCACCGGTATTGGCCTGGTGGATATTATTCCGGCTCGACTGGCACAGAAAATTGATTTTCATGCGACATATATCAACAACCTCACGTCGGGGTTGATTGGTTTACGGAAAGGCGTCCTCCCGATCACTCTACCAACGGCACGTGCTGCGATCGCCGCAGCGTTACAGATGTGTGGGCAACCAGATGTGTCAGCTATTCGACTGGTACGCATTCCGAACACGCTGTTACTCGAAGAGTTGCACGTGAGCGCCGCCTTGCTGCCGGAAGTGGCAACGAATCCCCAACTCACAATCCTGGGGACAGCTGCATGGACGGGCGTGGTCTAACAGAACATACGCAGTCGGGCAAACACACGTTGCACCTTCAGCGAAATTTGGAGAGCGCGTTCATCCCACACTACCGCAGACAGAAACATACCGTGGAGGCCTCACTGCGTACTTCCGGTTGCAGCACAGGTCACAGCAATGCTATAATGGTACAATATGTTTTTCCGCAACAGCAGTGTACCGTTCTCCAAATGAGAGCGAATAAGGTGACGAAGTGACACGCGTCCGTATTCCGCTGGTCTCGGATGCCCCCATCGTGCTGGCAACGCTCGTGTCACGTCCGACACAACTGGTTATTGAAGCACGTATCGACCATCAGGTGGTACTGGCGCATCTCGCTGATCGAGGATCCCTGGATGCCTGGCTTGTTCCCGGCGCACCATTGTTGCTTGCGGTACGTACTGCTATCGGTCAAAAGAAGGTGTTTCACGTGGCGGGGGTGTATGTGGGTGACGAACTGATTGCCCTCGATACACTCTTGCCACAGCGACTCATCGCTGCGGCATTGGACACGGAGGCCCTACCCCAATTTGCACGCTATACGAAAATCCAGCCCCAGGTAACGGTACGTATGCATCGCTTTGATTTTCGGCTAGGAGTCGGATTGGCTACATGCTTGCTCAATGTCCACCCGGTGCGTCAGGTTATTGATGGGATAGCACAGTTTCCAGATACGCTTGCTCCGCAGGTTGTAGAGCAATTCGATGTGTTGAGCGAGCTGGTGTGTTATGGGCAACGTGCTGCGGTCATTTTTGTGGTACTACGTGACACTGCTCAGGCATTGGTACCCAATGAGCCAGTGGATTGCCTCTTTGCGCGGGCCTTCCGCCGGGCTATTGCATCCGGGGTTGAGATCTATGCCTACTGCTGTCCCCTCGCGCCAGAGGGTATGCATCTGGGTGGGTCACTTCCGGTTTATGGCTCGCTTGAGTCGGTTCCTGTTCAATAATTATGCCGCATCTTCCTGATGACTTATCGGCACCGGAAGGATGTGAGTCGCTTGCCGGTTTACCGATTGCGCTGGTATGGGTGGTATTGCTCATTGGGAGTTTTGCGCTGATCACATCCGAGACCGCTATGCCACCGGCGGAGCGCTGGGCTGCGTTGACGACCTTTGCGCTGTTGACTCTTGCCTATGTGTTGCAAGGGTATACCCGTCTCTACGACGCACTCGGGTACACTGTGCAACAGAATACGCGAGCGTTGATGACGCTGGTGGCACTCGTTCCTACGCTGTATGTTTCCTATAGTTACAGTGTTGACGCTTTTACCTGGAGCGGTCTGATAACTGCGGTATTTTTTGTGGCCGTGCCAACCGTGGCCTTCTTGCAAAACCAGCGCGCGCGCTATCCAACACTGCTTGATGGGGTAGCTGTACTCTATCTGTGGCTCTCGGTTACATTACATCTGGTGCCAGATGTGCAGTTGCCGCAACGAGGCGGGCAGATTGGCTTTTTTATGTACAGTACTATTCCCTTACTGCTGTTGTTACTGGCAGCACGGGGGTGGTCGGGACTGGGGTTTACCTGGTTTCTGCGATGGTCGGATCTGCTGATAACATTGCAGATAACCAGTTTTCTGCTGTTTCTCCTGACCCCGATCGTGCTGGCGATGTATCCGACTCGGCCAGCCGTTATGCCGCCTACCATGGAATTGTTAGCCCGGGCAGTGATGATCTACTTTTTTGTGGCGCTGCCTCAGGAAATACTCTTTCGCGGAGTGGTGCAAAAAGGCATAGAACGTGCAGCCGAACGGGCGCTGCACTGTAGCGCCCGGGCCGGTAACCGCCGCTGGCCTGGCTCATGGCGGCTCCACCCGCGCTGGTTAAGCCTACTCCTGGCGGCAGTACTGTCCGCTACTGTCCCCCACCTGGCACCTATGCTGCCTGACAGCGGATTTTTGTTGACCTTCCTGACCAGTCTGGGTTATGGGTATGTCTACCAGCACACCGGTAAAGTCACGGCGTCGGCGGTGGTGCATATGCTTGTGTTGTGGTGTTGGAGCGTTTTTATCTATGACCTGTGAAGCGAACTTGAACATTGAAGCAAAAGAGGCAGATTGATGAACTTTGTAGAAGAATACCCACCGGGTACAGCGCTCCGCTCTGTGCCTGCACAACCCTCGTTCCTATCGGTTGTTAGCTGGATGTTGTATGACCTGGCGAATACGATCTTCTCGATGAATATCGTATCACTGTACTTTTCGCTCTGGGTCGTTAATGTAATGGGCGGCAGTGATGCGAGCTATGGCTTTGCTACGAGCATCTCGATGGCGATTATTTTCATCGCTTCTCCACTCCTGGGGGCGTTGACCGATCAGGTACCACGGCGAATGCCATTCCTGGTGGCATCGACGCTGATATGTGTCGGGTTTACGCTCCTGCTGGGTCAGGGTAGTCTGCTTCTCTCGCTGATCTTTTTTGTGCTTGCCAATATCGGCTATCAGGCCGGGTTGCAGTTCTATGATGCGCTGTTGCCTGAAGTCAGCACCGAGGACAATCGGGGACGCATTGGTGGCATGGGGGTTGGCCTAGGCTATCTTGGTTCATTTATTGGTGTAGGAACCGGGTTACTGTTGCTGCAGGGCGTGGATGCGCTCCCGCTGGCTGCGCAGAGCGCCCGATATATGATGGTATTTCAGATCAGTGCGGTACTCTTTCTGGTGTTCGCCTTGCCCTGTTTTTTCTTTGTGCGTGAGCACTCACGCCCCAATCGACACTTTTCGCTGACAGCGGTTGGGGCAGCAGTACGTCAGGTACGTGAGACACTCTCCTCTAGCCGCCAGCACCCTGATCTTATGCGCTTTCTGATCGGGCGTGTTTTCTATACTGATGCCATTAACACGGTGATTGCCTTTATGGGGATCTATGTCACGAACGAGGTAGGCTTCAGTACTCAGGATGGTCAACTGGTACTCCTGCTGGCGATTGTTTTTGCGGTGGTCGGTGGGTTTGTCTGGGGCGGGGTAGTTGATCGCATTGGCCCCAGACAAACCCTGCACATCGTTTTGTGGATGTGGATGGGTATTTTTGCGCTGACGGCAGCAATTGGTTATCTGAACGTGCCCGGTATCTTCTTCTGGCCAATACCCTGCCTGGCCGGGATCGCGCTGGGTGGTACATGGACGGCAGATCGGCCCTATATGCTGCGGTTGACACCCCCAGATCGAATCGGTGAGTTCTATGGATTGTATGGTATGGTCGGACGTTTTTCGGCTATCACCGGGCCATTTACCTGGGCTTTGATTGTTGATATTCTGGATCTGGGGCGGCCCTTTGCAATTACCACGTTGCTGGTTGGTGTGGTTATTGCCTATAGCATTCTGCGCCCCGTTTCGGATGCGCGGCGAGTGTGGGAGAGTGACGCCTGATATACTCCAGGCTGAAGCTGGGACTCCACCGTTACCGTCGTAGCAGGCTTGCTATGTCTCTCCCCTATGGGCACATCCATCATACATCCATCATTACGATATGCCCGTGTAACAGGACGCTCAACCATGGTATACTTGGGAATCAAAGCTGTCGTGGTCGCTTACGCAACCGGCCTCCGAAACTTTGCGCTCTGGCCTGGCGATGTATTGCGTCCTTCTGAACCAGATACGCTAGAGGATACGTATTATGGCACGGGTCAAGCTTGAATTGCCTGACCGGTTTGTGTTTACAACCGAGATCGTGGTGCATATTAGCTATATTAACTATGGTGGGCACCTCGGTAACGATGCCGTTCTCTCGCTCTTACATGAAGCACGGGTGCGTTTCTTCCATTCCCTGGGCTATAGTGAACTGGACATTGAAGGCCGTGGGATCGTTATGGCCGACGCTGTTGTGACGTATCTATCAGAAGCCTTTCATCAGGATCTCCTAGGGATCTCCATTGCCATCACGAGCTTTCATGCCGCTGGCTGCGATCTCTATTATCAAATCGTGAACAAGGCCACAGGGAAGGAAGTAGCCCGAGCTAAAACGGGTATTGTCTTTTTTGATTATCAGGCCCGCCGCCCAGTGCGCGTACCAGAGGCATTCAGGCGGCGCTTTATGCTGGAACCAGCACCATTGAATTGTGAGCAGAAGGAGTAGGTGATGGCACCTGTTCTTATGTATTGCACCGGAACCAGCGAACCCGTGCATGTAGCTGTGAAAGAGTCACAGCAGAATGTGAATGCCTGGTTAAAAAACCAGGTACCTGAAAGCACGATGCTACAACATTTCCAAATAAATACGTTAAACGAGGCCAGTCAGGCTACTGGTGGGATTATGTGCACTCACACTATTACGCGGATGGTCAATCAGGAGTAAGCTATGCTACGGTGGTTCTGGCGGGTTATACTGGTCGCCTGTGTGGTGAGTAGTAGTGTACTGGTTGTTCCGGCAGCGGCGCAACCACTGCCGGCGATCAGTGGCTGCCAACAGGGTGTCCAACCCGGCGGGGCGCTCTGGCAGATTTGTTTGCCCGAACAGGATTGGAATGGCGATCTGGTTATTTTTGCGCCGGGCTATACGGTAGTCACTGCGCCACTTGATCTGCCAGACCTGACGTTGCCAGATGGTACGTCTATGCCAGAGGTCGTACTTCAGCGCGGGTTTGCCTTTGCCACGACCAGCTATCGGGCCAATGGCCTGGTGGTATTGGAGGGGATGGCCGATATCCAGGAATTGGTGGCGCTCTTTCCAATGATCGTCGGGCAAGCACCCACTCGTACCTACCTGGTCGGTGTTTCGCAAGGTGGTCTCATCACCACTCTGTTGATCGAACAGGTACCTGAATTATTTAGTGGTGGGCTAGCCATGTGTGCGCCGATCGGTGATTTTAAAAGACAGATTGAATACTGGGGCGACTTTCGGGTGCTTTTCGATTATTTCTTTCCGGGTGTTTTACCTGGCAGTCCCATTGCTATTCCATTCTCTGTGATAGACAGTTGGGAGAGCGTGTATGTACCGCAGATCGAGCAGGCGCTGGCTGCTCATCCCCAGGCTGCACAAGAGTTGATGATCACCGCACGGGCAATGGTTGCCCCATCAATGCCCGCCATGTACACCACAACGACGCTGAACCTGCTGTGGTACAACGTGTTTGCCACCAATGATGCCAATGCCAGACTGGGGGGCAATCCCTATGGCAATCGCGATCGCTGGTATCTCGGATCACGCGATGATTGGCTGCTCAATCGCCAGATAGCCCGGTTTGATGCCGATCCACAGGCACTGGCGGCGCTCGCTGCCTATGAAACCAGTGGCAACCTGACAGTACCACTGGTGACGTTGCATACGCTAGGTGATGATGTGGTGCGCTTTGATCAGGCGTTCCGCTATCAACGCAAGGTTGTGGCAATGGGACAGCGCATGTACCTGAATACCCTGCCGATTGTGCGCTACGGCCATTGCGCCTTTACGCAGACCGAGGTGTTGGCCGCGTTCGGGTTGCTGCTGCTGCGTGTGACCGGGAATTCAACTAGTCTTAAGCAGTGACGAATACTATGACGACCACTCCGGTACAACTACGGCGAAAATGGATAGATCTGACCCGCCTTCTGCCTGCAAGCGATACCAGACGGACACTCTTCCGGGACTGGAAAATGACAGCCTCGGAGCGCACGCTGAGTGTGCTTGTTTTTGTGTTCGCTGCGCTGTTCATGCTTGTGGCCGATATAACGCTGCTTGCGCTCCATCCAGGTACCTATCGGGTGGATGTAGGGAACTATCGTGATCGGTTTTTCCTACAAAATGCACACTTTCAAGAAAATGCAGCCGGTGAGACATATCGGTGGACGCGAGATGTCAGTACGCTCTGGTTTACTCAGGTCGATGTTGGATCGCATACGTTGCTGACGCTGAATCTGGGTGGGCGACCAGCGGCTGGTGAGGTGAACCTGTCATTCAATGCCCACCCCTGGGTTACGTTTACTGCGCAGACCCATCCGCGTCGCTATATCCTGTTGTTGCCACCCATTGCATCCGGCGATATGTTTATTGATGTGCAGAGTGACACATTCACACCAGTGGCAGATAAGCGCAATCTCGGCGTGAAAATCGAAAGTTTTGCGTTGACCGTGCCGACCAGTGGCGTGCCGCTGCCACCGCTGGCCCAGTATCTGGCTCAGGTGGTCGTGTTGCTGTCGCTGCAGGTGACGGTGATCAGGCTAGGTTGGCGTTGGCGCTGGCAGGCAGTGATCTGCGGCGTGCTGGCACTGGCACTGGCATTGATTCTCAGCCAGATGCTGCTGCTGGCCTATGTCTATACGTTGCGACTGGCGATTGGGGGCGGTGTGCTGGCACTGTTGACCTGGGGGCTTCTGCCAATTGCCGAGCGTCATCTGCCATGGATGGGTGGTCAGCGTGAGATCCGCCTGCTATGGACGATTATGTTGCTGGCCTGTGTGATCCGCTTTGTGGGCGTGTTTTATCCCACGTTCGATGCGCAGGATCTGGCCCGCAACGTCCGTCGTCTGGAAAAGTCCATTCGTGGGGAACTGGTGATTATTGCCTGGTCAGGTGAGTTTGCTGATGGTGATACGATCTATCCCCCTGGCCCGTATCTGACCTTGATGCCAGGGTTGACGCTCACCCATGATCGGGGCACACTGCTCCAGGGATCACTGGCTTTGATGGATGGAACGACGGCGTTTCTGGTGGCAATGCTGGCGTGGCGACTGGTGCGTCAGCGCGAAGCAGCCCGCCTGGCGATGATTCTCTATACCAGTAATATTGCCGTTTTTGGAGCCATGACCTATGGTTTTGCCGCACAGGTCTTCGGGCAATGGTTTACGGCCCCGCTGGCGCTGATATTGCTGGCACCTGGCGCGATGCGGCGTCCACATGCCTGGGGATTGGCGATACTGGTCTTGCTGTTTGGGGTGCTGTCGCATATCGGGGTGGCCATTCTGGGCATTACCTGGGTAGGAATCATGCTGGGGTTGCTGTTCCTGTTCGGTCAACGTGACCGCAATCTGTGGTGGAGCATCGGGCTGTTTATTGGGAGTGTACTGCTGGCATTTGTGCTGCTGTATGTGCATATTTTTGAGACGACGATCACCCATCTCACCGGTAACGTGGTGCCGGAACACCGTGGCTTTGAACTGCGGGGCAACACACCGCTCCTGTGGAAAGGAATGCGCCTGGCCTACAGTGTGATCGGCCTGTTGCTTCTGCCGTTCGGCCTGGTATCGATCGTGCGTGCCCAACCCGTATTTGAGCGCCTGGTTGTACCTCTGGCTTGGACGCTGACCACCTTGCTCTATTTTACGGTTGACCTGGTATCTGCGCTCCAGGTGCGGTACTTCTATTTCTCGCTACCTCTGGCAGTGGTAGCGATTGCGCTCGTGCCGGGCTATCTCGCGGAGCGTGGCCGCTGGGGGCGAGTAGTGGCATGGGTGCTGGTACTGGCGCTGGCGATTCCCAATATCCTGCTCTGGTATAGCGTGACTATGGCCGACGGTAAAATCTCGATGACGCCACTGACGCATTGAGTTACGCTTACGACGTACTGCCGCTCTAGAACGTTAGATCGTTAGAACGTCTGACCGCAGGTGAACAAAACATTTGGCATACGTGACCGCACACGTCCTTGCGCAAAAAAAACCGATATGTGAAGTTTCACCGCCATCGCCATTGCGCGACGGTAGAAACGGGGTGGCGAACGTTCCTCTGAACGGGTACTCAGTACTCTTAACCACCGAAAGGCGTTCCTCATATTCCGAGCGTTAGCCCCTCAGCCCTGCATACTACGATACATTGTGCTATACTTGATGCCGATCAAGCAAGGATTGAGAAATAAACCCTGCTTTGTACGGTTGTACAGACATGCGCTCTCATCAGGTTGAGAGCAAACTTTGCGCATGCCAGAGCATATGCGCCATGCTGGTATGCGGACAGATGTTTGGACTACAGTTGTATCTCGGCGTATGATCTGTTTCCTTCGGCGTAAACGCCTCGGCTCGTGGTTGCGAAGGCCACCTACCTGCGTGGCCTGTTTAGCCCGCGAAGGCGGGTGTTGTAGTATTTTTTGGCGTAGCGGAATCTGGTAATCTTTTCCGGTAATTGTATGTTGTAAGTGAGGAGATCGAATGACAGTAAAGTTTGAGCAACGCATTGATATAAAGGCCCCGGCTGACGTGGTCTGGTCGATCGTGACTGACCCGAACAAGTGGCCGCTCTGGTTTCCAGATATTGAACGGGTGCAGAATGTCAGCGCGGTTAAGAGCGGCGGGACATTTGAGTGGCAGAAGGGCAAGAATACTGGTTCTGGTGCGATCGTGTATGTAGATGCTGGTAGTAATCGCATGCGTGTGGTGACGCGCATGGGCAGCAGCCAGGTTACACATAGCTTTGACGTTGATCGTTCCGGTGGTGTGCTGGGGATAGGGTCGAATGCATCACGCTTCCAGTATACTATGGAATACGATCCACCTGGTGGCGTGATTGGCAAATTCGTGGCGAGTGGCAACCCGCTGGATATGTTGAAGGTGAAGCAAACCCTCGAAAAGCTGAAGAGCCTGGCAGAGGGTCAGGTAGGCAAGAGCTAAGTTCGGTGCGATAGACCACCCTTGATAGTGCCTACGATAGGAGGTGTTACGATGGGATTGATCGGAGCGCTGGTGATGGGGTTGATCATCGGCTCAATCACTGGCTTCATTATGAAGAGTAACTATCCCTGGTATATCGATATGTTGCTGGGGTTAGCTGGCTCTGCGGTTGGGGGGTGGCTTTCTTCGTTATTGCTGGGCGTTGACCTCACGACAGGATTTAATCTTACCACCCTGGTAGTGGCCGTTATTGGTGCAGTTATCGTGGTTGCCGGTTACCGTTTGATCCGCGGGCGCCCCATACGACGATAGCGGCGGATTACTCGCGGCCCCCCGGTGGATTGGGGGGCCGCCTGTCCTGTACAGGTGAGCGATTACAGCCATGATAGCCGTTCACCTGCAACCCTCTCGTACATCAGAGCGTCATAGCGAATAATCTGTGGTAAGAGCGCAGATAGTCCAGCGTGGAAAGCGCAACCCGCCTTGCGCTTAAAACGCTTTCCTTATTTGAGAAAGGAGTCGTGCCATGCCGATAGCTTCGCGGAGACCTGAGTTCTATCCTGGTTTGCCTGTGACGGAGGGCATGCTGATACCCACCGAACGCGATCTGCCCCCTATTCCGCTTAAGCACACCGATATGCAGGTCAACATTATTGGCCCGATCTGCGATGTGCTGGTAAAGCAGCAGTTCCACAACACGCACCAGCACCCGGTCGAGGCGATCTATGTTTTCCCACTGCCCGAAGATGCTGCTGTTACTGCATTGACGTTGACCATTGGTGAGCGGGTGATCCGAGGCGAGATACGTGAGCGCGAACAGGCGCGGCACGACTATGAGCAAGCCCGTGATCAGGGACAGGGGGCCGCGCTTCTGGAGCAAGAACGTCCCAACCTCTTTACCATTTCAGTTGCCAACATCCAGCCCGATGAGCAGGTGCAGGTGTCGCTCCGCTTTCATGATTACGTTCCCTACAACAACAATGCCTTCGAGTTCGTTTTGCCCACCGTGGTCTTGCCACGCTATGTGCCGCCGCAACTGACCGGTAGCACGGATATGCAGCGGGTCACAAACACGCCCTTACTTTCCGCTGATACCCGTGACGGGCACACGTTGAGCATCACCGTGATACTGGATATGGGGAAACTGGTTGACCTGAACAGCCCCACGCATGCGATTGATGTCCAGCCAGAGCGCGGTGCGACGCGAGTGACACTACGACAGGCTGATGCTATCCCGAACAAGGACTTTATCCTGCGGTACCAGGTTGCCAGCGCCCAGTTTGATACTGCGGCTTTCACCTACCGTCCCGTTGATGAGGCGGGGACATTGCTGTTGATGCTCACGCCGCAGGTGCAACCCGCACCGGAGTATGTGCTGCCACGTGAACTGCTGTTTGTATTTGATCGCAGCGGTTCGATGAGTGGTGACAGCATTGTTCAAGCGCGTAATGCGCTGCGGGCTTGCCTGCGGGCACTCAACCCTGAAGACAGGTTTAACATTTTCCCCTTTGACAATCGGGTGGAGCAGTTTGCCCCCCAACCGGTGCCTTTCACCCAGGCCAATATTGACCGGGCCGATGACTACATCGAACAGATCGACGCTCGCGGGGGTACCGAGATTCTGCTGGCGCTGCAAACCGCGCTGCAACAACCACGTGACGCCGAACGCCTGCGTGTGGTTGTGTTTATGACCGATGGCGCGGTGGGCAACGAAGATCAGGTGTTACGCGAGTTGCGCCGCACCTTGAACGAGGCACGAGTGTATGCCTTTGGTATTGGTACGGCTGTGAATCGCTTCTTGCTCGACAAACTGGCCGAGGTCGGGCGCGGCACAGTTGAGTACATCTTTCCTGGTCAGGCGATTGAAGATGCGGTACAACGCTTCCAGAATCGCGCTGCCTTCCCGGTGCTGGTTGATCTGAGCCTCGATTGGGGCGGGGCGCGAGTCACTGATGTGTACCCATCCCCCCTTCCGGATCTATATGCTGGTCAGCCATTGCTGGTGCTGGCACGCTTCCACTCGCATGGACACACACAGATTCGCCTGACTGGACGCACAACGCGTGGCGAATATACCCAGACACTGGCAGTGGATTGGCCGCAGTCGACGCCGGATCGTGGCCCGCACTGGGCGACATTAAAGCAACTCTGGGCACGTGCCCGTATTGACGCGCTGCTGACCCGCGAACGTGATACGTCACAGCAGCAGAGCAAACTCCGTGACGAAATCCTGGGTCTGGCCCTGGCACAGGGCTTACTCTGCCCCTACACGTCGTTTGTCGCAATTGAGGAGCGCCGAGGGGAACACGCCGACCGTGAAGCGGCACAGCCAGTGGTTGTGCCGATCCATCTGCCGCAGGGCACACGTCGTGAGGCCTTTGAGTCGCCACCTGGCCCAATCTATACCGCAGCGGGATTGCTGGGTGGGCCAGGTGCTGGTGGGGGACTTTTCCGCGCCGCAGCCGTACCCTCCCGTCCACTCGCACAACAGGTGAGTTATGGGATTGATACGAGTGTACGTGGCAGGTTGCACAAAATGGGACAGGCGTTGGGCAAGATGCTGGGGGCCAGCCCGGAACCGGCCATGCTCGCAGCCGAGGCAGACACAATGATGGCATTTGAAGCGCCGAGTCCTGCACCGGTGCAGAGCGAAATGAATCGGCAGGCGGGCACTGCCTTTGCACCAGCAGTTCGGCGTGAGGCTGCGCTGCGCTACCTGGCTCGCGTGCAGGGCGTCAGTGGGGCGTGGGGCGAGTCGCCCGTTGCAACGGCGCTGGTCGTGCTGGCCTTTTTGCGCCAGGGACACCCTGATCGTACTGGCAACTTCCGCCCGCAGTTGACCCGTGCTATACGCTGGTTGAGCGCCCAGGCACAACAGGCAACAGTGTCTCCCGCAGTTGCCTGGGCGCTGGCAGAACTGGCGGGAATGGCTGGTGGTTCGGCAGAACTGGTCGCTGCACGTGATCGTGCGCTGGCACACGCGACTGCGAGTGATGATCTGGATCGTGCCTGCCTTGCCCTGGCGCAGCATATGCCCCATCAGCCACCCACTGGCGATCCGCAGGCCTGGCTGCATGACGAGCGGGGCGCACTGGCGCTGGCGTTGTATGCCTGGGACAACGTGACGGCTGCGCAAACGATAGCAGACCTGCTGGCACCGTACCAGCACCATGGCGGTAGCGCCGATGGGGCATTTGTACCATCGGGCAGTCAGGTTAATCAGCCCACGGCGGCACTCTTTGCTCTGACTGCGGTTGGGACACTGGTATAATACCGGAGGCGTCTATCGATAAGATAACAGGGGACAGGGTGAGCAGTGAGTAACGAGGAGTGAAAAATGAGAAACGCTCAGTACGGGTACGGTACCGCCATGCTTTTACTGAGCGTTCCTTTTTCTGCACGTCTGAGTTGTGCCCTGTTTCCTGTCACCTATAGCAATTCTCGATCAGAGGAAAAAACCGGAGTCCTGGTTTGCGCCAGGGCAGTGCTCCGTCCAGGCTGAAGCCGAGACTCCGGGTTGATCATTATAACAGACGTACTCGATGCAGAAGGGGTAGCAGTGGACGAAATCACAGTCGTTAAAGTCGGTGGTAATGAACTGGATGATCCAGGATTTCTCACCGAGTTGTGTGCCATTCTGGGAACGTTTAACCGTCCGCTGGTGCTGGTTCACGGCGGTGGCAAAGAAATCAGCGCTGCGCTGGAACACTACGGTCAGCCAGTGCAATTCATTGATGGTCTGCGCGTAACACCGCCAGAGAGTATGGCGATTATGGAAATGGTGGTGTGTGGTACGATTAACAAACGCATCGTGGCCTGTCTGTCGGCGGTGGGCAAGCGGGCACTGGGTATGAGTGGCGTTGATCTGGGTCTGCTGCGGTGCGTGCCCCACCGTCCGAATGGGATCGATCTGGGGCGTGTTGGGGCAATTACTACTGTCGATCATGCAGTACTGCAGGCGCTGCTGATGCTCGAGTGGTTGCCGGTGCTGGCACCAGTGGCACTGGGGCGTGATGATGGCCTGACCTACAATGTCAACGCCGACCATGTAGCGCAGGCTGTGGCAGCGGCGTTAACTCATTGTCAAGCTGGTCGTACTGCCACAGAACTGGTGTTTGTCAGTAATGTGCCCGGCGTGATACTGGATGGTCAGGTTGTGCCCTGCCTCCGTGCTGTCGAGATCGAGCGAGGTATTCAAGTCGGGGTGATCAATGGCGGAATGATCCCCAAGGTACGCTCGGCGCTCGCGGCACTCGATGCGGGTGTGGGTTCCGTGCGTATTGCCAACCTGAAAGGTCTTGTGGCCGGTGGTACCCGCATTATCGGTAGCCAAGATCAGGTACAATAGATATTATGGACGCGGCGAGCAGCACGAGGCGTAACACGATGAGGCGCAACCTATACCATTTGATTTCGCCCAAACTTTCGCCATAAAAGGAATCCTGAGAGAAAACAGGAAAAATAGGGGTGTACGGCCGTACACCCCTACATCCGCCGCAGGCGAAAAAGACGTTGTGTTTGAGCGACCATGTAATGTGTGTCCATTCGTGATAAAGAACACTACCCTGGCTTGCGTCGGGGTGGCGCTCCGTCCATACACAAGCCGAGACACCGATGTACCATTGGAATAGGCTTACTCTATAGTTTAAAGCCGGTTTCTGGTTCTGCAGATGATGCGGTTATACTTATACAGAGTTGACCTGTAACCTGTAATCTATAATACCAGATTCTCATCAGCGTATCACAATCTATCTCCATGAGAAAACATGAATGACCTGCAAATCTGCGATTACGCTACGGGGATCTGGTATAACCTGTGACCTGTCACCTAATGTTAAGGAACTGGAGATGATGATTACACCCGACATCCACTATGTGCATGCAGGTGATATTTTTCGCAATCTAGATGCCCAGCAGCGAGCGCAGATTGAACGCTCAATTAGCTACAAAACCTGCGTTGCCGGGCAGATTTTACACTCGCCCGACGAGTATGGTGAGCAACTCTTTATCCTTCATTCAGGGCGAGTACGGCTCTACAAGCTCTCGACCGAAGGCCGGGCCCTAACCCTGGCCGTGTTGGAGGCGGTGACGATTTTTGGTGAGATGACGCTGGTTGGTCAATGGATGCACGATAGCTTTGCGGAGGCGATGACTGAGTGTACCATCGGAGTGATTGACCGAGAGGCATTGCGCCAGATTTTGCAGCAGTATCCGAGCGTTGCCTTGAACTTTATGGAGTTGATGGGGAAGCGCCTGCAGGCCATGGAGAACAAGCTGGCGGATATTGCCTTCAAAAGTGTACCACAGCGCCTGGCGTCGGTATTGATCAACCTAGCCGGTACAACGCCGGCTGAGCAGCACAGCTCTACCGGTGACACGACTGCACCCCAGGTCGTGCGATATACGCATCAACAACTGGCTGAGATGGTTGGTGCCTATCGGGAAACGGTAACCAAGGCCTTTGGTGAGTTTCGCGAAGCCGGTTTGATCCGGGTTGAAGAAGATACGATCTATCTGACTAATCTGGAGCAGTTGCAGCAATTGGCAAATCGGTGAGCAGTTGTGATGAACAAACCCGCCGATCTGCACGCTCACAAGAGCGGTAGAGGCGGGTTTTGTATCCCCACGTGTGTATGTAGGGACAAGCGTTAATGGATCAGGAATAACACGAGCTTCCTAACGATAGCGCCCCCGATCATCATAGCGCGTTGGCTCTTCGTCACGCAAAAACGGCCACCACGGAAATATCTTTTTTGCCTGTAATCCGACCCATGCCCACAGAATGCCCTGCAGAATAACCAGGATAAAGATCAGCAATAAACTAAACGTACGAACATCCATATCCATAGCTATCGCTCCTTTCTTATTCCCACACTACTCCTACCAAGCCAGAATCTAACGCGATGCATATCGTAGAACGTCTATGTATGTCTACCAGGGGCTGGTTTTATTATAATCCATCTTGTTCATATTTGCAATAAGTTGAACCTGTAGGGACTCTCCCGATATAGAAGGCCCCTGGTACCTCGGCCCACGTTCACCTCTATTATAACGATCAGGCTTGCTATAATCAACGACCGGGCGGCATATGAAGAAGCCAGCAGTAACCACACCTGACGGTGGTATAATGGCAGGCTGATCCTTTTCAGCATTGATACGATGACGTACTGGTTTGTCGAGCGGTGATTCCGCTGCCCACGACAGGTACAGTCAGGCTGACGCTGAAGGTTACAGTTGCCGGCGTCCATGTGCGACGTATGCTGGTAGACAATCCGCGTACCCAACGTCTGGAAGCCCCTGCAGGCACCGCCGTTATGCGTATGGCCGATGCAGTATCAACCCTATGGCGCCTCCTTTACCTCTACCGCCAATGATGTCAATTCAGCTGGCCCAAACCGGGTTGCCAACGCCACATCGGCTGCATCGCGCCCATAAGCAATAGCAATACGCCCCCCACGCGGTACTGACTGTGTGGGATCAAACGTATACCAGCGCCCGGCTACAAACGCTTCAAGCCAGGCATGCAAATCCATCGGTTCCAGCCGGTGCAGATAGCCCACGACCATACGCGCCGGAATGCTCAGACTGCGACAGAGCGCAATGCCCAGATGGGCGAAGTCACGGCAGACTCCTTGACGTTGCTGGCTGGTCTGTATAGCCGATGTCGAGGCATCGCTTGTGCCATACTGATAGGTGAGATTATCGTGGATCCAACGACAAATGGCTGCAACCTGATCATAGCCAGGGGAAGCATCGGTAATGATCTCGGTTGCCATTGTGCCCAACCGATCAGACTCACAGTAGCGACTAGGTAGTAAGAACGGTAACACCTCCGCTGGGAGATCTTGTACTGGTGTAAATGGCGCACCTGGTTGGACATCAATGCTATCAGCCGTATGGACAACAGCGCCGGTTCTCACCCGAAATTGGCCGACCGGGGCAACCAGGCGTTGACAGAGGTTGCCATACCCATCTGTATATTCAACCACGGGTATACCTGGTTCCAACTCATACAACTCTTGCGTTACCCACTGACCGTGGCCACTCCGTGGGCGCAACATCAAGATCAGTGGAACAGGGGTTGAAACCTCAAAGATGAGTTCACTGGTTGCGTGTAGCCGCATGACCAAACTCCTTAATCTATAAGACATATGCGGGAATGAAGTATGAACCATCAGGAAGTAGTGCTTGTGAGATTGGTACTGACGGCCTCGGCCATCGCACGAATGGTGCCGCTTTCGACGGCTTCCTTCGCCTGACGAATCGCATTCATCGTTGCAAAGGCATCGGATTTGCCGTGGGCAATGATGGTAACCCCGCGTACACCCAGGAGCGGTACGCCACCATATGCACGATAGTCAGTAACGCGGCGCACCTGACGCAAGGGCAACAATCCAGCCGTCACAAGACCCGCCCCGCCGAGCAAGGCCCCGGCCACTGCCCGCCAGCGCCCGCTACCGGGCCACAACGCCAGTCCTGCTGTCGGCAACAAGCCCACCAGCATGCGCCGCAGCAGATTGCGCCGCATTTCGAGCTTGATCTTGCGCGTGGCAAACGAGACGACCGACTCGCCCATTTTGAGTACCAGATTGCCCACAAAGCCATCGGTCACCAGCACATCACACATATCATGCAACAACAGATCTTTAGGTTCCGCATTGCCCACAAAATTCAGTGTACTCTCCAGCAAGAGCGCATGCGCTTCTTGTACCAGCCGATCTCCCTTGGTCGACTCTTCACCGTTTGCCAGCAGTGCGACACGTGGGTTATGGACGCCGCGCACCAGAGCAGTATAGACGCTGCCAATTTGTGCAAATTGCAGCAGGTATTCTGGTTTACAGTCAGTCGTCGCGCCAATATCGAGCATCAGCACCGGTTTATGGAGTGTTGGAAACAGTCCAGCCAGTGCCGGCCGCTCAATACCAGGCAGCCGTCCCAGAATAAACAGAGCAGCAGCCATCGACGCACCGCTATGCCCGGCGGAGACAAAGGCGTCGGCAGCACCATCACGCACCATCCGCAAGCCGACCACGTGGCTCGATTTCGTCTTACGCCGTACCGCCTGCGCGGGCGGTTCGTCCATATTAATGACTTCCGGCGCATCAATGATTGGTAGATCAAGACCATTTGTATCGTGACGTGCCAGTTGCTGCGCCAGCACCGATTGCGGGCCAACCAGTATCACCGTGCAGCCGTAGGCCCGGGCAGCCTGTACTGCCCCTTTGATCGTCTCTTGCGGTGCATAATCACCGCCCATAGCGTCGAGTACGATTCGGATCGCGCTCATTATAGTGTCCTCATCCAGAAGGCATAGGTGCGCAACGAATGTCCATCAGGGTTCTGACCAGACGTATCTACGACCATAGCCCGTAATGGTTGACGCCAGACGGCGGATCGTGAATGATTGCTTGTGCTGACAAACTATAGCATCTGGTGATATTTGCGTCAAACGGTGGGATCAAAACGGTTCAGGGGGTCTGATGCGCCAGATCATCGCGCCTAGCCAGAGCGTGGCTGTATTCCATAACACAAAACCAGCCATTGCCACCACCACAACGCGCCCCGCCCGCCCACAGCACCACAGCACCCGTCCCGCCAGCGCTGACCCAACAGCTACCGCCCATGCCGAAAACATCAGCCAGCGCGTACTCTGGGTGGAAAGCGTGATAAACGGCAGGATGGCAAAGAAAGCACTCACCAGCAAACTACCGGCCATAAGCGCCAGCAAGATCTGCGCCGAGCGCCCGCGCCGTAGCAGCGTGAGCAGGCCCGGCAACGTCAGCAGCAGCGGAAAAAAGCCGAAATGGGTGATCAGGCCGCTGTACCAGAGTGTATGCCAGAGGTAACTGCGCTCGACCGGTGCCCGCTGCGCCAGGCCAGTCATTCCCCCGCTCGCCACGGCCTGCGCCTGAGCAATAAACAGCGGCAGATAGGCGCTGTAGAACAAGGCCAGTACGGCCAGCACTGCCCCCGCTCCAGCCACCAGCAGCGGCCACCACAGCCGCTGACTCCAGACACTCTGCCGCCATGCAGCCACTCGGAGCAACACCAGCAGCACACTGATCAGTAATACGGTGTTGATAAAAAAGCCGAAATGCCCTAGGAATATGCCCACCAGTAGCACGCCGGTCAGCGCTCCATACCAGCGCCGAATGATTGCTTGCCGGGCGGTATACATCAGTGCGCTGATCAGCACCAGGGTGGCAAACTGGGTGTAGATATGGGTGCTGAACGACCACCAGGTGGTCATAAACCCGGCGGCGGTAAACACATTGATCGCCGCCGCCAGCAGCGCCGTACATTGCGCAGACAGCGTCGGCAGTGCCGAGTCGGGCGTGGTGGCCCAGATGACGAGCGCGAATACCAGCACAGCCCCCAGTCCTTCGACCAGAGCTGCACTCACCTGGAGAAGATCGGGCGTGGCGATCCCGAATAAGGTCAACGGCGCGAGCGTCAGGTATGGCCCCGAGGGGTAGGGAAAGTCAACGCCACGATTACGCGAGAGCAGATATACCTGTCCCAACGCCGTCTCGTGGAAGCGGTTGGCGTGAAAGCCAATATCACCGTGCATCGAGCGTGGGTAGAGCCGCCCCCCATAGCGTAGCCCGAACGCTGCCACCACAATCAAGATTAGCCAGCCCAGCGTGTGCGGATCGAGCGCGATGCCAGTACGTTTTGCCAGTGGTGGTAGCGCTGCCCGCAACACCAGCGTCAGCGCATAACACAATACCAGCGTTATCAGCGCTGGCATAGCCCCGGCCGCCCAGCGTGGCGGATCAAACACAGCGGCCAGTGCCACCAGCGCGATGCCACAACTCAGCCAGCCAGTGGATCGAGATGAAGCGTGGGGCATTGGCCCCAGGGCGCGCAGCAAGGTCAGCCAGGCCAGGGTTGTGGCGAAGAGCCAGATGCTTACTGCTTGCCAGTCGGGCATAACCGGCAGCGCCCAGGCGAGCGTGGTGATGCGGATTGCCGCCAGAGGTGTGCCAATTTGACGCGGGTCATTCGGGGGTGAAAATGTCTCGGTGCGTAGAGTCAACGTCAGCGTGCCGATAGGCAGATGGCGTGCGGGTACCGCCAGCGCAAAGCGGGCACCCTCCGGGCGCACAGGTAGTAGCGCCAGACGCTCGGTGCCGCTCCAGACCTCGATCGTGCGTGGGCCAGCCGCCGCAATCTGCGCATCTACGGGAAAAAACGCAAACTCGACCAGCAACGGACGGCGGCCCAGGCCGGGCAAGGTAACAGTTGCCCCATCGCGTGTCCAACGAAAGGAACCATGTATGTCGCGCTCGGCGGTATTGAAGCCCTGCAGATGCGGCAGGTCACTGCCATAGCCTTCTTCCTTGCCCACATCAATCACGTAGTGCAAGGGGAGTTGGGGGGCCAGCAATAATGCCAGCAGCAACAGTGCCAGCAGCGTGTAGAACGACCGTACACGGAACGCCGCTTGCCAGGCGCATCCTTCTGCGTGCAGCCAGCATCCGATCCGCATACCAGCCATTGGCAACGCACCGGCCATGGGTAGCCGTGGTCGGTGCGGCATTTGAGCGTGATCACAAGTCGGCATAGCCCGAATTATAGCGTGACGGCGTGAATAGCTCAAGTATTACCAGGACGACTGTCCCAATCCTGACGGGCGACTACGTAATCTAACCACGAATGATACGAATGTTCACTTTTTATCATAGTACTACAACGAGACATCCCCTGGGTAGGAAGGCATGGTGCGGCTTCAACCCACCGACACCAGCGTGGAACCATGCGTGGGGGCCTGCGGCCCCGCGCCCCGGCTGCGGTGAAGTCTCGTTGTACTATTATAGATACCTGTTGGACGGATGTTTGGATCCTGTAGTCTATTCTGGTGGATGATGCCTATCACGCCCTGGAACCACAAGATGGTGCCTGATAGTGGCGCGGAGCCGCACCGATTTGTTGCGATAGTGCGGTCACGCTTTGTCCCCGCTTGAGCCGGGATCGCGATATACCATTGGGATAGGCTTGCTATTCGTCGAGGTAGTACAATTACTCAGAACGTAGTACAATGTTTCTTGCACATTCCGAATGCCGTTCTTGTTCCGGGGAACGTTCTCCCGCGGGGGTGCGTGGCCGCAGGCTCCCTTGTACCCCTTTTGTCATCCCGTTATGGCGTTCTTGCCACCACAATGGGATGACACAGAAACGCCTGGAGAGGCATTGCTCGTCCAAACACTCCACTGGAGTGGGTACCCGAATACGTTTATTATCCAGTAAGCGCGACTGAGCTACATTGGATATAACCTGTTACCCGAATCATCTGCAATGGGAAAAGAACGATACAATGACGCTACAGATCTCTGAACTCGATGACAACTGGCAGGGGTATGCCGTTGCTTATTTGCGGCGCACACCCTATCGGAATGCGATTCCGCTGGCGCATATAACCCAACTGCGGCAACGTTGCGATGTTGTCGTAGCCCATCGTCAGGGGTTGATCCAGGGTATTGCCTCGCACTACCGCGACCTGCCATTTTTAGGGATCACCTTTGTGGCTGAACAAGGCTCACCGCTGCCAGCCTTGCTTGCCGCACTAGCCAGGCGTGTACCAGCTATGCAAACAGATCTGATCAGCACGGTGGTGCCCGAGCATCGGGCGCAGCAGCTACGAGCACATGTACACCTGGAGTCAGTAACGATCGAGTGGCAGATGGTGGTTGAACCAGAAACGCTCAAGCCCATTGAACGACCGGGAGTGCGCCGCTTGCGCGAGATCGATCTGCCGGCTATGGACATACTGGCCAGAGCATGTGGTATGATGACATGGCGACCCGGTGTTTTAGCCAATGGCCCCGCGTTTGGCGCTTTTGTGGGTGAGCAACTGGTGGCAATGGCTGCCACGCATTTTGTCACCGTCGATGCCATCGAGATCGGCAATGTCGCCACCCATCCTGACTATCGGCAGCAGGGCTTTGCTCGGGCTTGTATCAGTGCCCTGGCCCGCGCCGGCTTTCGTCTCGCCCCACGCATCTATTTACTGGTGGTTATTGACCATATCCATGCCATAGAGACCTATCGTCGCCTCGGCTTCTGGCCCTCCGAACGCTTTGCCTTTGTGCGCTTCAAACTCTCGTGATCTGACCAGGTTCAGTCGGTGTGTCGAACGTCCGTACTCGTTCCGATAGGAGATCGGGAAGAGGCACGGTCTCTCCCGGTGTCGCTTGCTCGATGGATCGAGCAGAAGGTTGCGCAGAGGCGGTAGACTCTCGCACCTCTTCTGGGCGAACGTTGCTCAGAACGGGGAAAAATCGTATGAGACGCAAGCCACTCAGAGCTTCTTCAGCGGGTCACCTCAACGTGGGGGCAATACTGGACAGGATAAAACATATGTGCTATAATGTAGGCATTCCCCGTGTAACAGCGCGGCGATACAGGATACGCGAACTGTACAGGTAGAGGCGATTATGGAAGAAGTAACGTTTTCACGCGGCCCGGCACGGCGGCCTATTGTCCGGGTGGCCGATCCATTACTCCAGTGGTCAACAGGGTTACAAACGCAGCAACGCAGCATCTATGCAGGCTGGCTGATCCAGACGGGCCGGACAGAGGCACTGGACGCAGCGATGGAGGCTGCTGATTTTAAGAGGGTGACCATCCGCCATAGTGGGGGCCATCTGGTGACGCATTGGGCGGTGGAGACGGCAAACCTGTTTATTATTGCCGAGGGAGTACAGAGTGTCGGTGAGATGCGCACGACCGCCGAACGCTATGGCATTGCCTATGCCTGGCGAACATTGGCCGATGGGCGCCCACAGTCGGTTCTCAAATGTCGGGCATTCATCCGTGAACTGCTGGAAGTCGGGTATACCGATCCGCTGCTGGTGTCGGTGAAGAGTACCCTGACGGGCGATATGCTCGAGGCGCTCAATCGCCAGTATGATGTGCTGGATGCCATTGATCATCTGCGGGTGGCACAGGGTCAACCGCCGCTCAAACCGCCTTTTTATGCCTGTAGTTTACCGATCGGCCCTGGTACCGAAGTAGCACGTGGCGCTACCCAAAAAAAAGAGATTATCCCGATTGTCGCCCACGTTCCAGATCCAATAGACCGCCCCTATCTGGTGGCACACTATATCCGCAAAGCCTGGGTACCATTGGTTGAGAACTTGCTCGATGAGACAATTGCCTGGTCAGTGGCTATCTCAACACAGATCGCCCTGGATGAAACCGGGAGTGGGCAAACTGTCGAGGGGGAGACAAACTACCCTGAAGCGGCCACATATCGTCCCAATGGCTCGCGCGTGGCTGAGAGTCTACTCTAAATATGTGCTGTCAGGTGTGAATGTATACCCTGAGCGATATTGTGGCTATCTCAATGTTCATTGGCGGGGTATTGGCGCTACCAGCGATCTTGATTTGTCTTACCCTGGCTATACACCATCCCCGCTCTCACCATCCCTCAATACACCACACCAGCCGGTATGCTCATGGTGTTGATCACTGCGACCGTGCTGACAGCAATACTGATGCTGCTGCCGGTCGAAAAGCAGCTTCAGCACTGGTTACATCTCATACTAGTGATCAGCGCGCACCAGTGTGACCGTCTGGCCACGCAACGTACTTCGCTGCATGTTCTGCAAAACCTGGTCAGCATGGCGTTCCTTGATATCGACAAATGTCTGATATTGATGAATATCGATGGCCCCAATACCACGACCGGGGATACCGGCTTCGCTGGCAATCGCTCCGACAATATCACCAGGACGGATGCCGTGGGCACGACCGAGATCGAGCGCTAGACGTACCATACCCGGTTCGTGCCGTGTCTGACGAGGTGGCCGAACGCGATCAGCGGTATGGGCAGTAGTCGTATGGCGAGACTTGCGAGTACGCTTTGGCCCGGACGTTTCCCGATGATCGGCGATTTCGTGGATCTCATCGATCGGGCGTTGCAACTCACCTGCTCGCGCCATCCGAATGGCCGCGGCTGCAATATCGGTCGCCGCATACCCGGCACTCACCAGTTCGGCCAGGAGCGATAGCTCGTTTTCGAGGTTGCCAGCACTGATAAACGAATCCAGGTGAGTCTTAAAGCGTTCTTCACGGTGGGCCTGAATCTCAGCCACTGTGGGCAGCGTCGCACGAGTCATCGGCTGGCGTGTAAAGGCCTCGATAGAACGTAAGCGGCGCTGTTCTCGCGGCGTCACCAGCGTAATCGCCACGCCAGAACGTCCTGCTCGCCCGGTGCGCCCGATACGATGCACATAGTCTTCGGCATCATACGGCATATCAAAGTTAATGACGTGCGATACATCCTGAATATCCAGGCCACGCGCTACCACATCGGTTGCCACCAGCAATGTCACCTGCCCCTGGCGAAAGCGCCGCAACACACTCTCGCGTGCCACCTGGCTCATATCGCCATGCAAGGCTTCCGCCGTGTAGCCCCGTGCCAGCAATGTCTCGGACAACTGCGCGGCGCCAACCTTGGTACGGGTAAAGATCAACGCACTCTTGATATCCTCGACCTCCAGGAGACGGGTAACGGCTGCCACCTTGGAGGATTCTTCCAGGCGATAATAACGCTGTTCGGTCTGCGGCACCGTGCGTGTGTGATCGTCAATGGTGATTGACATCGGGTTGTGCATATACTTGTCGGCCAGGCGACGAATCGGCTCTGGCAGGGTCGCCGAGAAGAGGGCCGTCTGGCGCGAGGTCGATGTTTCGCCCAGAATGGCCTCGACATCATCAATAAAGCCCATCTTAAGCATTTCATCAGCTTCATCCAGAACCAGATAGCGCACCGTGTGCAAATCGAGTGCTTTCTGCCGAATGAGATCCAGCGTACGGCCAGGCGTACCAACAATAATATGCACGCCCCGCTCCAACCGGCGCGTCTGGCGTGTATAGGGCTGACCACCATACACGGGCAATACCTGGACGCCAGAATAGCGCCCATAGCGATAAATGGCATTTGAGACTTGCAGTGCCAGTTCACGGGTGGGGGTCAACACCAATCCCTGCACGCCGGAGGCCTGCATATCCAGTTGATGCAGCATTGGTAGGGCAAATGCAGCCGTTTTACCGGTGCCGGTCTGGGCTTGCCCCAGCACATCGCGCTGGTTAAGTAAAATAGGTATGGCCTGAGCCTGGATGGGGGTGGGTTGAGTATACCCCGACTCAACCACAGCCCGCAGGAGTTCCGGGCGTAGGCCTAACGATTCAAACGATGTTATCATAAACGACCAATTCTCCTTATACAGTTAAAAGCCCTGCCGGTTATGGCAGGGCCGATTGTTGCCTTAACAACTCCTAATACGCTAACACCCTGGGGACATATACTACATTACATCCTGGTGTAAGTATAACACAAATCAGGTCAGCACGAAAAAGGAGAGTCGGAAGTTTTGCTTGTAGTACGTGTTCCCATCTGGGGGCCTCCATGGTTTGCCCTGTACTCGTGTGGGACATTGACGCCTGATGGGAGATATGTTAGGATCAAGCGTTCTAAAGCACGCATGCTTCACCGGCGATGGAAAAGAGACGACAAAGAGAACTGGTAGCAGTTTGTAACGTTCGATTAGACAATCCAACAGATAAACGATCCAACGGATGCAGAGCAATTTCAACTGCGCAACACAAAGGAGAGGACAATGGATCTGGTACGGGCGCACGTGTTTGTGGAGGGACGGGTGCAGGGCGTTAATTTTCGCGCCTACACGCGCGATCGTGCTCGCCAGGCCCGGGTTGAGGGTTGGGTGAAGAATCTGAGCGATGGTCGGGTGGAAGCGGTGTTCGAAGGCTCACGCTCGGCTGTCCAGAACCTCGTCAGCTGGTGCTATAGTGGGCCCACCAGCGCGCGCGTTGATCGCGTCGAAGTTCGGTGGGAACAGCCGACCGGAAAAGAGGGTGGATTTACCATTATCTGGTAGTGCTGGCTCGCCCCATCACTGAAGCCGGGTGCCAGGAGCGGTCATAGCCACATACACAGAAAGATAGCACATGGATCAAAATGCAGTGACACACCGTCAACGCTGGCAGTTTATGACGAGCGGAGGCATTAGCCTGCTTATTCTGCTGCTAGCAATCATCAATCGCAAATGGCTCATGGACGCTCTGAGCCTGATGGGTAGGGCCAATCCGTTCTGGCTGATCGTTGCTCTTGTTATTATTGGTGTAAGTTATCTGATCAGCTCTCAAGTCTTTCAGGTGGTGCTACGTACACAGGGATATCGGATGAGTATTGGCCGCACATGGGCAATTGCGCTGATTGCAATTATTGTCAGCCAGTCAGTACCAGCCGGTGGTGTGGGCAGTTATGCCTTTCTGGTGCGTATGTTCAACCGTCATGGCGTACCGACCGCAAAATCGACGCTCGTTGCCTCGTTGGAGATGATCAGTTATGCCACGGCGATGCTGCTGATCTTTGTGTTTAGCCTGATCTATCTGGCCGCTCATCGGCTGGTGCTCACGATTCGCTGGTTGCAATTCGTGGAACTGGGACTGGAGATTACGTTAGCACTGGTGATGATCGGTGGGATTGTGTTTGTGGTGACACGGCGCGAGGAGACGCTGACACGCTGGGTGCTACCACCCTATCACTTTGTGGCCCGGCTCTTACGTCAGCAGTGGGATGGTACGTGGCCGCGCCGGTTTGTGGCCGAAGTGGTGCGTGGACGGTCGGAGGTAGCGCAGCGCTGGCCCGATGTAGCGCTGCTAGTATTGTTTCAACTAGTGGCCTTGAGTGGGCACAGCCTGGCCATGCTGGTGATTCTGCATAGCCTGGGAGTGACAACCAATTTCGCGGTGGTATTGACTGCGTTTGGCATTGCGTTGATCACCAGCACATTCAATATTTTGCCTGGCGGTGGTGGTACCGTGGAGGCAATGCTGGTGGCTGTCCTCTCATTGCTAGGTGTGGGAGCGGCAGCGGTAGCAGCAACGATTATCTTTCGGTTAATGAACTTCTGGTTGTTGATGCCTGTCGCAGTTGCCTGCTATCACTGGTTGATCCACACACCGGTGGTGATTCACGAGATACCAATGAAGCAGTGAGAGGAACATTTGGAACGTTCGTATATGGACGCGGGGCCGGCTCTGTCGTTCCCAGGAGTGTCCCCAGATTCTGCTCACATATCCCCCGCCACGGCCATCACCTGTGTCAGCGAGGGTTGTTCTTGCTCTTCGCGGAAGGCCTTAACATCAATGCTCCGCAGCAACAACAGCGAGCAGCACAGAATCAGCGCATCGATCAGATACACGCTGATGTAGCCGCCCAGCGGGTTGCTGCTAACCAGGGTGATCACATCGCGGCCCACGCCGCCGAGCAGATAGCCCGTACCGCGCGCCAGCGCATCAGCCACGCCCCAGGCCCCGATGAACAGGCCCGCCCGCTCCGGCGTCGTCATATCCAGCATCAGCGCCAGGTTGGTGGTGGTGGCAATACCGGTGCCCAGGCCGAGCATCACGATACCGGGGAAGAAGATGAACGGCATCTGAAGCATCCCACTCACGGCGATCAGCAGCATACCCAGCGCGGCCAATGTCGCCCCCAGCATTGCGCCAGTCTTCTTTGACATCCAGCGGCTCAAGGCCAGGCCATACAGCAACAGCGAGAACAGCGTCGCACTGCCCCAGATCGCTGTCAGCATAGTTGACTGCTCGATATTCAGGCCAAACGCCCGTGCCCCAAACGGCTCTAGCAGCAGATCCTGTCCCAGAATGGCGGCCAGCAGCAAGATCAGATACAGAAAGAAGCGCCGCGCCTGCGGATTGGTGATCACCGCCTGTATTGCCACGCGCTGGCTGTAACGCTTCTTCAGCCGCACCGTCTGATAGCGCGGCTCCAGGCCTACCAGTCCCAGTACAATCAGGCCCATGCCGATCATGCCCGCCGTGCGGAACGAGCGGATCAACTGTGCATCACTGTAGGGTTCCAACGAACTGCCCAGCAAGCGTGCCGAGGAAATGATCCCAATAAACATCATTACCCACATCAGCGCAATTACCCGTGAGCGTTGTTGCTCCTCAAATAGGTCGCTGGCAAGCGACAGGTACGAAACCACCGATAGATTGTAGCCCATACCCCAGATAAAAAACACTACCAGACCCAGTGCAAAACCCGGCCCAAAATCACGATTCATCAGCAGCGCGGCGTGCGGCGTCAGCATCATACCCACCATGCTCAACGTAATACCCAGCGCGATATACGGCGTACGTCGATATCCCAGAATGGGATGCGTATCTGAGTACTGGCCGATCCAGATTTGCACTGGTGAGAGGAGATAGGGCGAAATGACCATGAGCGCAACGACTGTGGCCGGTATGTTCATATCGTTGATCATAATCCGGTTTAACACGCTGTTGATTGCTACAAAGGTGATCGCCAGGGACGCATGTAATACCCCCAGGCGGATATTATTCACAAAAGAGAGCATATTTCCTCCTCCGACCGGACAGACGATTACCAAAAGACCAGGGAACGACACGCGGATGCGGGGATGCGAGGATGCGGGGATGCGGGAATGCGGGGATGTGGGGATGCGCGGATGCGCGGATGCGCGGATGCGAAGACACATCGCCTCTCGCCTCTCGCCTCCTCGCCTCTCGCCTCTCGCCTCCTCGCCGGCCCCTACATTGGAACAATCTGCCGCACAAACATCCCGCCATCGCTGCTCTGGCGTACCACTGTGATGACCGCATTCACGACATCGTGCCAGCGATCCGACCAATCTTCGGCCTCGGGTGCCCACAATGCTTGCTCCAGCGAGGTCGCAATGGTCGAAGCCTGACTGGGCAGAATGGTCAGATTGCCTCCGGTGCGATAATCAGCGTCCGGCTCCCATTCAAACTCCTCAGCCAGATCAAAAATAGCATGCAATTCTGACAGCGTAACGTCTATTTGATCACCCTGATCGTTGTAAATGGTATAGGTATTGTCCATAGTGTAATTCTCTCGCTCTTTCGCTCTGGCCCGCACGGGCAGGATTATAACTCCCATCCACCATGTCTGATCGTTGTCGGGGCGAAACGTGTATCGTCCCCATCAGCCGCATCGACGGGCAGGGATGCGAGGATGCGAGGATGCGAGGACGCGAGATGCACCTCTTCGCGTCGCCGCGTCGCCAGCCCGCCAGTGTTGGCGTTGGGCGAAACCGGCCCGCTCGCGCCGCGCCCCGGAGGGACGCGCTACGTCGCCACCTCGCGCTCGCGCCCAATCACCGCCCGCGCCCCGGAGGGACGCGCTACGTTACCGCCGCGTCGCCGCGTCGCCCAATCACCGTCCGCGCTCCGGAGGGACGCGCTACGTTACCGCCGCGTCGCCGCGTCGCCCAATCACCGCCCGCGCCCCGGAGGGACGCGCTACGTTACCGCCGCGTCGCCGCGTCGCCCAATCACCGCCCGCGCCCCGGAGGGACGCGCTACGTTACCGCCGCGTCGCCGCGTCGCCCAATCACCGCCCGCGCCCCGGAGGGA
>Ga0308417_1000133_pt1 | contig 57507 bp, 45 predicted proteins | sample HotsprSampleOS65_FD_203528 | JGI IMG/M metagenome (GOLD analysis project Ga0308417, IMG submission 203528) | Hot spring phototrophic mat microbial communities from Octopus Spring, Yellowstone National Park, Wyoming, United States - 20090730_OS65 ... | reverse complement strand
GCTCCTCCAGAATGCGGAACAGCAGCGACGCCCGGCGTCCCAGGTCTTCCATGCGGCTGAGAATGACCGCTGCCCGGCGTGCTTCGTCCGCACTCAACAACCCGGAACGGACCGATGCGTCGAACACATCACGGCGGACGAGGATGTCCCCCCGCGCAAGGGCAGGATTGATCATCAACACCAGAAAGCGGTCCCCGTCGGGCACGATGTGCGCCGTGCGCCGGTACGCCGTGCCGGGCGCGCCTGCGGGAACCCCGCGCACATCATCGGCAAGAGTCGCCTCGTCAAGACCCCGACGGACGGCGCGTACATCCTCGATACCGAGACCGGATGCCGCGGCGAGCGCCGCGTCATCCAGCGGCGGATCCGCGAGAAACAACCGTTCGAAGCGTTCGCGCCCTAACGCACGCACCCGCGACATCACGCCGGCATCCAGGCGGGGCACCGGACCCGGCGTTCCATCCACAGCCGCACCATCATCCAACGCGACGGCGTTCCACGAAAGGCCGAACCCGGCTCTGCGTCGGTGCACGAGCACCCCCAACGCACGGAGCTTGACGTAGAGCGGATCATCGGACATCCGGTGAACGACGCGGGCGGTTTCCGCGTCCGGACTCTCCAGCAACGCCGCCAGACGCATGGCGGCCGCCTGACGCCGGCGCAGCGCCGGCCGCACCCGCTGCCGGAGACGCTGTGACGCCATCAATCCCCCCGCAGCAGGATGTCGAATCCGCCGATGTCGCTCGCACGCGCACGAGCACCACCCCCGCCGCGGCTGATGCGCACCGGATAGGGCCGGCGATCGTATCCGCGGTGCACCGTGCGGCCGCGGACGCGCACGCCGGACGCGGTCGCGTCGGTGCTGAGTTCAAACACGTCGTAGGCGCCGTGCTCGTACTCCCAGGATATCCCGTCGTCGCGGTACAGCTGGAACGTCGCCCGACCGCCGGGGTAGACCTGTAGGTGCAGCGGTGGTCGCGGCTGTTGACCGACATGCTGCTGCACCGGCCAGAGCGGCAGCATCGCACCTGAACGTACGTAGATCGGCATGCGCTCCAGCGGTGCTTCCGCCACGTGGTACCCGCCCCCGCGCACCGGCGCTCCGGTGTGGAAGTCGTACCAGATGCCGTCGGGAAGGTACACCGAACGGGCGCGCGCCCCTTCACGGGTGACCGGCGCGATCATCAGGAACGGGCCGATCATGCACTGGTCGTCGGCTTCCAGAGCACGGTCGTCGGCCGGGAATTCCATGACCACCGGGCGCAGCGGCGGCAGGCCGGTCCGGCGGTGTTCCCAGAACAGTGCGTTGAAGTACGGCAGCAGCCGGTACCGCAGCCCGATGTACTCGCGGGCGATGCGTTCCACCCGCGGACCGAACGACCACGGCTCCTGCCGTGCGGTGTCGCACGCGGTGTGCACCCGGCAGAACGGATAGAACACCCCCAGCTGTATCCACCGGGCGAACAGCTCGGGGGTGCAGTCGCCGCTGAATCCGCCGATATCGGCCCCGACGAACGGCAGGCCGGCGACGCCCATGGACTGCAGCATCGGCAGCGACATCGCCAAATGTTCCCACCAGGAGTTGTTGTCCCCGGTCCACACCGACGAAAACCGCTGGACCCCCGCGTACCCCGCGCGGGTGATGATGAGCGGACGCCGGGGACTGTGTCCCCTCCACCCCTCGAAGCTCGCCCGGGCCATGCACATGCCATACACGTTGTGAGCCTCATCGTGGGGTATGTGCCGGCTCTTCCCGTGCACCACGTCCCGGCTGAAGGTGCCGCGGTACTGGTCGGCGGAAGGATCTCCGGCGGGAGGGGTGCCCGGCGGCCACGAGGCCGGTTCGTTCATGTCGTTCCAGATGCCCGCCACCCCCCACGACACGACCCGGGAAACGAGTTTCCCCCACCAACGCCGAACGTCCTCGCGCAGGAAATCCGGAAAGAGACACTTCCCGGGCCACACATGTCCGACGTAGTGCGTGCCGTCGCTTTTGCGGCAGAAAACATCGCGGCGCAGTCCGTCGCGACAGACGGAGTACGCGCGCTCGTTTTTGACGCCCGGGTCAAGAATGACCACCGTCTTGAACCCCCGGCGCAAGAGACCTGCCACCATGCCGCGGAACCCGGGAAATCGCCGCCCGTCAACGGTGAACACCCGTTTCCCGCGCATGTAGTCTATGTCCAGGTACAGCGCGTCGCAGGGGATGCGCCGCGCGCGGAACTCGTCCGCGATGCGCTCCACCTCGCGTCGGGAGAGGTAGCTCCAGCGGCTCTGCTGGAATCCGAGGGCCCACAGCGGCGGCTGGTAGTGCCGTCCGGTCAGCGCGGTGTAGCGGCGCACCACGTCGGCCGGGTGCGGACCGTCCAGGACGTACAGGTCCAGATCTCCACCGTCCGCCGCATACTCCAGGATGTCGCCGGTTCCACGTCCGATATCAAACACCGCGCGCCAGGTGTTGTGAAAGAACATGCCCCAGGACCGTCCGCCGGAACACCGCAGCAGCAGGAACGGATGGCTCTGGTAGATCGGGTCGGTGGACGGCGAGTGGTGGGGGTTGTCGGTGTTCCAGTTGGTGTACCGCCGTCCCCGTTTGTTGAGCGGGCCGATTTTTTCACCGAGTCCCATCACGGACGCGTCCGGCGGAAGTTTCCACCGCGATCGGAACCGGGCTCCTTCGCGAACGTACCAGCGAGCGGTGTCCGACACCACGTGCACCGCACCGTCGCGGCCGCGGATCTCCAGAGCGCCGTCGGCGCGGGAAAGTCCGACCCTGCACCCGCCGCCGCTCACAACCACCGCGCCAGGATGAACCGATACGGTGCACGGCTGCGGCTGCGCTGGGATGTCCACCAGGCGGGACACTTCGGCCGACGGTCTGCGCGATCCTGGTACGAGTATCCGCGCCACTCCCTCGGCGGGAAAGCTGACGGCGGCCTCACTGCCACCGATGCTGATGCAGGCCTGTACGCCGTCCGTGCGCACCGGATGAACGCAGCGTTCCTTCCGAAGAAAGCCTGTCATGCATGATCTCCGTGTGAGTGTGAGTGTGAGTGCCCCACGATACTGAAAATGAGTACATTATTTCCACGCCCCCCTGCAAGACGATTGCATTCGCTGCAGGAAATGTGGTAAAGTCATATGGCATACCCGATTCCGGCGGCAGGCTCATTCCCGCCGCACAGGTGTAGCGCATCGTCATACATCCATACGGCAGAAGGAGGCACCCCAATGGTTTCCGGCTGGTTCAATCCTCTGTTCAACATCTCCCTGCTGGCGGATACCCGGAGCAGGTCCATCTCGGCCGAAAATCCCGACGGTTCCGCCGGCGGCGGCGCCCGTGCGGTACCCGACGCGGCCAACCCCGCCTCCGATCTCGGCCCCGGGTGGAAAGTGCGCCCCTGTATCACGCTGCCCCGCGGCGCAACGGTGACGCTGGCCGACATCACGGGACCGGGAACCATCACCCGCATCTGGATCACCGTGGACCACACCAAGGGCAACCGGCACTGCACCATCCGCATGTACTGGGATGACGAGACCGAACCGTCGGTGGAAACCCCGCTGGGTGACTTCTTCGCGCACGGGTTCGGGCTCTCCTACGTCGTCAACTCGATGCCGGTGGCGGTGTACCCCAACAACGGCATGAATTGTTTCTGGCCGATGCCGTTCCGTAAACGCTGTCGCATTACCGTGCAGAATGAGTACTCCGAGGATATCCAGGGCTTCTTTTACCAAATTGACTACGCGTTGGGACCGGTGCCGGACGAAGCCGCGTACTTTCACGCACAGTGGCGACATTCCATGACCACGCGCGAGCATCCGGAACACGTCCTCCTGGACGGTGTCTCGGGTCGCGGCCACTACGTGGGCACGTTCATCGCGTGGACCCAGCTGTCCAACGGCTGGTGGGGTGAAGGTGAAGCAAAGTTCTACCTGGACGAGGACACCGACCACCCGACGATCTGCACCACGGGTACCGAGGACTACTTCGGCGGTGCATGGGGCTTTGACGGGAAAACCTACTCGGGACCGTTCCTCGGATACCCGCTGTACCGCAGGGAATCCGGGGAGGTGCCTAAACATGCGCTGTACCGGTGGCATCTGCCCGATCCGATACGGTTTACGCGGCGGATCCGTGCCGCCATCCAGGCATTGGGCTGGTGGCCCAACGGGAAGTACCAGCCGCTCACCGATGATCTCGCGTCGGTGGCATACTGGTACCAGACCGAGCCGCACGGGCCGTACCCGCGTTACCCGGCGCTGTCGGAACGGTGGCCCCGATAGGGGGACACACGGCAGGCGGACCAAACACCGCCATCCACCGCATCGCACACCATCACCACACAACGGAGGAGCACATGCTGTCAGCACAGGAGAAGCAGCTCGCACAGAAGGTCACCACCTGCATCAGATTGATCGCCGCCGAAGGAGTGGAGCAGGCGAAATCCGGACACCCGGGCCTACCGCTGGGAGCCGCGGATCTCGCGTACGTCCTGTGGCAGCGCCACTTGCGGTTCAATCCGGCGGATCCCACCTGGATCAACCGCGACCGGTTCGTCCTCTCGGCGGGACACGGTTCCATGCTGCTGTACACGCTGCTGCACCTATACGGATACGACCTTCCCGTGGAAGAACTCAAACGGTTCCGCCAATGGGAGAGCAGAACCCCGGGACACCCGGAACACGGGCTGACTCCGGGAGTTGAGACGTCTACGGGACCCCTCGGCGCCGGGATTTCCACGGCAGTCGGCATGGCCATCGCCTCGGAGATGGCGCGGGCGCGGCTGGCGGCAAACGGACATTCACCGATTGACTGCACGGTGTACGTACTGGCGGGCGACGGCGACATGATGGAAGGGGTCAGCGGAGAGGCGTGCTCCCTTGCGGGACACCTGCGGCTGTCAAATCTGATCGTGCTCTACGATGACAACCACATCACCATCGAAGGCGACACGTCGTTGGCGTTCAGCGAAAACGTGGGCATGCGCTACGAGGCCTACGGATGGAAGGTGCTGCGCGTGGACGGACACGACTACGATGCGGTGGACGACGCACTCACCCAGGCGCGCGCCGCCGACCGGCCGACGCTGATCATCTGTCGCACCACCATCGCCAAAGGCGCCTGCACGAAGGAGGGCTCGCACCACGCCCACGGTGCGCCCCTCGGCGCGCAGGAAATCGCCGCCATGAAACAGAAGTTCGGGTTCGCTGCGGACACATGCTTCTGCGCTACGGAAGAAGTGCGTGCGCACACCCGCCGACGCGTGCAGGAAAACCAGGCATACTACGCTGAGTGGCGGCGATCTTTCGACGCCTACCTCGCCGCGCACCCGGCCGCGCGGCAGGTCTGGGATGAGATGCAACACCCCCGCGCGGTTGATCCCGCCGAGGTGCTGGCCGGCGTCCCATTCGACAAGCCGATCGCCACGCGTGCCGCATCCGGCGCGGTGCTGCAGTACCTTGCCAAACGCATCCCGGCGCTGGTCGGCGGATCCGCAGACCTCGCACCGTCCAACAACACCAACCTCAAGGACGCCGGAGACTTCTCCGCGGAGAACCGGACGGGACGCAACCTGCACTTCGGGGTACGCGAGCATGCGATGGGCCACATCGTCAACGGCATGGCGCTGTCCGGCGTCTGCCTGCCGTTCGGCGCGACGTTCTTCGTGTTCTCTGACTACCTGCGTCCGGCGGTGCGGCTGTCGGCGCTGATGCGCTTGCACGTCGTATGGATATTTACGCACGATACGATATTCGTAGGAGAGGACGGCCCCACGCACCAGCCGGTGGAACACCTGTGGGCGTTGCGCGCCATCCCTGACCTCAACGTGATACGTCCCGCCGACGCGACGGAAACCGCCGTCGCATGGTCCATGGCGACGTCCACCACCGACCGCCCCACCGCTCTGATCCTCACCCGGCAGAACCTGCCGGTGCTGGATCGGAAGCTGTACGCGCCCGCGGAACAGGCGGCCCGCGGCGGGTACGTGATCAGCGAGGCGCGCGACCCGCGGAACATTCAGTACCTCATCATCGCCACGGGGTCTGAGGTGCATCTGGCGCTGGCCGTACAAAAAGAGCTCCAGGCGGAAGGATCCTCGGTGCGGGTGGTGAGCATGCCGTGTCTGGAGGTGTTCCAGCGGCAGGAGGCCGCCTACCAGGATGCGGTGCTGCCGCCGTCGGCGGTCAACCGGATTTCCATCGAGGCCGGGACGACCACGGGATGGTACCGGTACATCGGGCGGGAAGGGCTGGCCATCGGCATCGACCGTTTCGGCGCATCGGCGCCGGCGGAAGTGCTCGCGGAGAAGTTCGGGCTGACACCAACCGCGGTCATCGCCGCCATCAAGCGGCATTTCACGCGGTAGCTGCGGGTATGTGTCGGACGATGTACTGCAGCGGCGTGGGCGCGGCGCTCAGGCGCCGCCCCGCCCGCGCCGCCAGGGAATCTTGATCCACTCGTAGATGCTCGACCCCAAACTGGCCAGTGGGGCGAACCCCATCACCAGCGACAGGAAGTCCCGCGATGCGATGCGTTCCACCGGGCGTACCTCGCCGAACGATCGAACCAGCAGCAACACCACCGCCAGACGAACCGCACCGGACACCAGGAACAGCGTCTGCAGCGTTGAGAACCCTGCGAGTCCGGGCAGGTGTTCGGCCAGGAATCCCCCCGCCAGCGCGCCCCCGAACACGAGCATGCCGTTGGTGAAGTTGAAGTACCCGACGCAGCGTGTCCGCACCTCGGGCGACGCCGCATCGAAGATGTAGTTTCCCGCCGCGAGGTTGAATCCGGCCCAGAGGTACCCGCCGAACAGGTTGAGAGCCACCAGGTACACCGGGTTCGGGGAGACCAGCCACAGGACCGGAAGCGCCGGGATGAGACACGCAGTCGCTTTGATGATGACCGCGTTGCCGTGCCGGTCGGCGAGGTGTCCCCACAGTGGCAGGGTGAGCAGCGAGGTCAATGCCGTGGCGGAGGTCACCGCGGTATACACCGCGTAGCTGAGGTGCAGCTCATTGAGCATGTACACCGCGAAGAACGGCGCGGCAAGGAACGCCCCCGCGTTGAAGAGCGAGACGAACAGCACGAACCGAACGAAGTTGCTCTCCCGCAGACGACGGATGAACTGCCAGTAGGAAAAATCGTGTTTCTCGGGCGAGTACGCAATGGGGATGTCATCCATCCTACCCAGGTAGATTCCGGAAATGACCCGACATACGCCCGCCAGAAATAACAGACCGACAAACCCGTACATCTTCTCCGGCACGACGTACAAGAGAATCCCGGCGATCGCATTGGCGGCGAAGTTGACAACACCGAACACCAGGCCGCGGCGGGCGAAAAACCGGCCGTACTCCCGTTTGTCCACCGTGTCGCTCATGAGACTCGCCCACGCCGGACCGCCAAACGCACCGAACAGGGCGTGACCGCCGACCAGGAACACAAAGACGGGCACCCGCACCGATACCGGCATCAGAAACAGCACCGACATGACGAACAGCGTGGCGCCCTGGAAGAGCACCGTCGGTGAAACGACCTTGACACGGCTGTGCATCAGCCGCACCAGCCCGGCGGAGACCAGGTGACCCAGTGCATTACACAGCTGCGGAACAGCGTTGACCAGGCCGATGGCGAAGCTGCCGGCGCCCAGCAGGAGTCCGAACGGGGTGAAGTAGTTGACGGTGAACCCAAGCATCACGGAGGCGAAAATTCCCTCCACCATCTGCGCCCGGAGACTGGATTCCCTGCTCATGTGCGACAAAATGCTCCGTTCGTGTGCAAGCCCGTGATACTCCGGTGTACGGTCAGCCCACCGTCACGGTGACCGGCGACGACTTCCGGAGCACCCGGTTGCTGAGGGGATCGACCAGTCGCGCAACCAGGGTATGTTGCCCGGCGGGAATGCCGTGCCAGTCATACCACCAGTACCCGCCGCCGAACCTGCAGGAACGGTACTCACCCCCGTCCAGGGACAGCTGCACCACCCCTTCATTGGGGGTGCCGATGCGCACCGCATAGTGACCGGTGTACACGATGCGCTCCCCGTCAACCGGGTGGTCTATGGTCACCGCATACCGGGATGCGGGTGTCGCAGGCCGCCGGCGCACCGACGGTTTCCCCGCCTGCGTTTGTTTTTTCTTCGGCATGGCATCAACCTCCTGTTTTTCGGCGTGTCACATCAGACGGAACACCATTCACGTGACGGAACGCCCGCAGCACGCCCGCGCGAATGCCCGCACCTGAACGTCATACGCCCGCACGTCTCCGGGCGCATCCACCCCGCGCAGCAGCAGATCCGCGGATTCGTCCGTCACCGCATTGATCGCATCCGCCCAGTACCGGAGCGTCAGCCGGATGCCGTCGAACAGGCGCTCGCCGCGGGATCCGCCGATCAATACCGTCCGCAGCCGTTTGGAGCGTGCCGGCAGTCCGCCCAGGAGCCGTGTCCGCGCCCAGAACGGCTGGCAGCGGTCTACGACGATCTTGGCGTACCCGGGCAGGTGGTAGAAGAACACCGGTGCCGCCACCACGATCAGGTCGTCAGATTCCACGTGCGGGTTAAGCAGCCGCATGTCATCATCGATCGGGCACTCCCCGGTCCGTTCGCAGACACGGCATGAGCTGCACGGGGTCAGGCGCAAGTCGTGGACCCGGAACAGCGCGGCGTCGCACCCCTCCCCGCGCAGCACCTCGGCGACGATGCCTGCGGCGATCGCCGTGTTCCCGTCGGGACTCGGCCCGCAGTCCAGCACGAGGCACCGCATCAGGCGCCAAACTTGTCCAGTTTGCCCGCGTAGGCCATGGCGATGGGCATCAGCTTGGTTGCCGGGATCACGCCGCCGGTCGCTCGGGCGCACTCACGCTCGGTGAACCGCTGCACGGTGTCGCGCGGTGTGGGTACGCCGGCGGAGTGTATCAGGAACGGCACCGGATGCCACGCGTGACCCTTGTTGACCGCCGGCGTCGCGTGATCGCCGGTGACAATCAGAACGTCGGGTTTGAGCGCCAACAACCGCGGCATCAGGGCGTCTATTTCCTGGAGTTTGGCGACCTTGCCGTCGAAGTTCCCGTCCTCGCCCATCGCGTCGGTATCCTTGAGGTGCACAAAGAAGAAATCGTGTGCACCGGCGGCGTAGCGCTTCTCCAGACTGTCGAATTCCTGCTCCATGCTCTCGCAGCCGGTGACGATGTCCATGCCGACCAGTTGCGCCAATCCTTTGTACATCGGGTACACCGCGATGCACGCCGGTGCGAGCTTGTAGGCCTCCTGCATGCGGGGAATGGACGGGTAGCGCGAGAAGCCACGCATCAGCACGTAGTTTGCCGGGCGCCGGTCCTTGAGCACTTCGGTCGCCCTGGCGAGGAACTGTGTCACCGCCGCGGCGGTACGCGCGGAAGCGGCATCAGCAGCATCAACAGCCTGCACCGCGTGCGGTTTGTTGCCTTCCTTGTGGGGGTCGTTCTCGGTGATGGCGTCGCCCAGGTCGTCGCCGCGCAGGATGCCGGCGAACCGGTGCCCTTTGCCCGGTTGCAGGAGCACCTCCACACCGCCGACACGGGGGACTTCCCGCGACAGCAGGGTGCACAGCTCGGCACAGAGTTCCGTCGGAATGCGGCCGGCCCGGCGGTCAGTCACGATCCCGTTGTCCATGGTCGCGAAATTCCCGCGGAACGCCACGTCACGTCCGGTCATCTGCATTCCCAGACCCAGCACTTCCAGCACGCCCCGGCCGATCAGGTACTGCAACGGATCGTACCCGAACAACGCCAGGTGCCCGGGACCGCTGCCGGGGGTGATGCCATAGTCCACGGGAACGCTCAGGCCGCACAGCGACCGGCGGGCCAGCTCGTCCAGAGTGGGGATGCGGGCCGACTCCAGCTCGGTGCGAAACGTCTGGGCATGGGGCGCGCCGCCTAAACCGTCTATCACCAACATCACAATCCTGCGGTCGTTTTTCATCGCGAGCGAACTGATCAGCTTGAGCGTGTCCATGGTCATCTCCTCCCTGTTTGAACCGGCAGGGTTGCCGATCCATTGGGGATCACCCTGCAGGTGTAATCGGCACCGCATCTGCGCGTGCATGCCGCCAGTGCGGCAGCGGCGTCTGGAGCGTACTCGAAACCGAGAGACGCGACGACATCGGGCTGCATTGACGAAACCAGGATACACCGCGTGCGTTGCAGCAGGCGCGCCGTCAGGTACGCGCGGTGCCCCTCCACAACGATCTCGCCCGGGGACATGGAGAGAATCCGGTCGCGCGGGTATTCGCGCAGCCATCTCCCGAACAACTCCTGCCCGATCCCCTCGGGGCACTCGGCCAGCAGGATCACCGTGCCTCCCGGCCGGACCGCCATCGCGGCGCATCCGTAGCTCTTCTGCGCTTGGTACAGGTTGATGTCACGCGGTCTGCCCCCGCAGCTGACGATGCACACATCGGTCGCGTGGTCGAACGGGGCGGCGCACAGGCGGCGCGCGATCCTGGTTCCTTCCCGGTGAACCACATCGATCCCGCCCGTGAGCACCGCCCGTAGACGGCGGCGGTGGTCTTTGACAAAGTTGAGGACAAACACCGACCGGCCCCGTGCAAACAGGTGTGCCGCCTCCATCATGTCCCGGGCGAGCGGGTTGACGTCGGCCTCGCCCATCACGGCCGCTGGATCGCACACCATCGCATGGTTGCGGGTGATGGTCTCCCGCGCAGCGACGCCGGGCATCAGCGCCTTGCGGGTGCCGGTGTACCCGGCGAACGAGTGGGTGTCCACCGCGCCGGTCAAGACCGTGAGATCCGCCTCCGCCACGGTCCGGTTTATCCGCACCACGTTGCCGAATGAGGTGGTCCCGACGCACACCATATCCGGGGCGTCGCAATCGTGGTTGATGAACGTAAACTGTTCCGCAAGGTCCCCGTACGCCCGCCGGTTGTCCTCCACGGTGTGCGGTCGGTGTGTGCCCAAGGCGACCACAAACCGGAGACCCGCCCGCAGATCGGCGGGAACGGTCTGTACGAGCGTCTCCAGCGCCTCCCGGTAGTACGGATTGGCACGGGTGACATCCTCGACGACCACGACAATCCGCTGCGGCCGACGGCGCAGCAGATCCCCGAACGACGGTCCGTCCAGCGGTACGGCGAGTGCGCGGCGGACCGCCGCGGCGATGTCGGTCACCGGCGGTTCATCCGGTTCCGGCGGCTGCAGGACATCCACGAGGTTGCCGTCGGGAACTTCCACCGACAACGTACCGGAACCGTACGGCAATTCAAAGAACATTGATCGTCAGCGGAGCTGCTTCCTGCTGCCCGGCTTGACGCAGGGGATTCCCTGCGCGCACAGCGGACATTCCGCCGGTTGCCACGTACGGATCGCCACCGCTGTCACGGCGTGGAACGGCACCTCGAACAGAGGCATGCCGCCGCTGCGGTCTGCGACGCATCCGACGCCGACCACAGCCGCACCGGCACCGGATACCACCGCCATCACCTCGCGGGTGGACTTTCCCGTCGTGACAACGTCCTCCACCACCAGCACCGCATCGTCGGAGGACAGCGTGAAGCCGCGGCGCAGCACCATCGTCCCGGCGTCGTCACGCTCGGTGAACAGCGCCCGGACATCGCGCCCCGTCATGGTGCGCAGCACCCGGGCGACCTCCTGGCCGAAGACGATGCCCCCGATCGCCGGCGATACCACCGCAGTGACACGGTTTACGATGTCCCGATCGCGTCCCAGTTCCTGATACAGCAGCACAGCCAGGCGTTCGGCGACATCGGGGTGCTGCAGCATCAACGCACACTGCAGGTACCGGTCGCTGTGCAGACCGCTGGACAGCAGGAAGTGGCCTTCCAGCATCGCTCCGCGGCGCTTGAACTCATCCACGACGGCGTCTTTTCTCAGTTCCACTCCTGTCCCTTTTTGTACCGTTCCAGCTGACGGTCAAGTTCCCGATCGCGGATTTCGTCCCGTCGGTCCCAGGTCTTCTTGTGACGGCACAACCCGATTTCCACCTTGGCGAACCCGCGCGCATTGAAGTATACCCGTGACGGCTTGAGGGCGAAGCCTTTCTGGGCAATCTTGGCGGCGAGCCGTTCGATCTCGCGACGGTTCAGCAGCAGCTTGCGTTTGCGGCCCGGATCAAGCCGCACGTGGGTGGTTTTGGCGTACAACGGAATACGGCAGTTGACCAACCACACTTCCCCGTGCTCCACCAGGCAGAAGGCATCCTTGACGTCGATCTTGCCCTCGCGCAATGATTTGACCTCGGAACCGCGCAGGGCGATTCCCGCCTCGAACGTTTCGACGATCTCAAACGTGTGGAGGAGTTTTTTGTTGACCGTGACGGTCTTCGGTTCCATGGATGCTCGCACGCCTCCCGCACACCGCTGCGTCCGCGGACCGGAATCCTGTGCGGGAGGTGCACACGGGGCAACACCGGAACCGTTCTGGTGGCAGCACACCGCAGACGAACAGGGCGTGCGCGCAGTATGCGCTATGTACCTTTTTTTCCGCCCCGCTGTCAACCCGACGTCACCGTGCTCCGGACTGACCGGGCCACGATACCGCAAACCAGCAGGTACAGAAATGCCGCCGCGCATTGTACTGCGGTATAGCCGTACTCCATGGCGCCCATGACCGCCGCGAGCGATCCCGCCACCGATGCTATGCCGTTGACCCCCCACACCCAGGCGACCGCGTCAGGGCGTATCCCGCGCAGCAACGCGAGCGCGGCCGGAAACGGCATCCCCATCACGAAGCCGATCGGGAGCACCACGGCCACCGTTACACCGACGCGACCCGCGGCATTCGCCTGCAACAGCCGCCCGAATAGGCCGGGGAGGAATCGCAGACACACCAACGCAACCGCTACGGCGAGCGCCGACGTCACCGCACGGTGCCGGTGGTCGGTGATCAGCGTCGGGCCGAACATCCCCCCGAGACCGCTGCCCAGCAGCATCGCGAACAGCACCACGGTGAACGCCCAGGTCGGCGTCCCCAGGAAGAGCATGCACTGCTGCACCAGGGTCACCTCGACCATCATGTACCCGACACCCAGGAGCCCGAAACAGACGGTCCACGGCAACAGATCCACCGGCCGTTCACCGCCGATCGGCCGGAGCAGCGGCGCCAGCGTGCCGGCCAACAGCGACAGCGCGATCAGGCCGGCCAGCGGCAGCAGTCCTTCCATACGCTGCAACACGTTCGTTCCGAAGTTGAAAAAAAACGGGCTGTCATCGGTGCACGGCCGGATGTTGAACGGCGCGTTCGCGATGAACGTTTCCAGAGAGAGCACACCGGACACCAGGGCCTCGTACGGGCCCCGTTCCACCGCGTAGGGGACGTACACCGGCGCCAGTCCGAACCGCAGCGCCTCGGCCAGCATCAGGTGCCCTTCGTCGGCGCTGAACGGTTCATTGCGCAGCAGAAAAATGTTGCGGTAGGCGTCCGGGGAATCACCGGTCGCCTCCGGCACGGTGAACAACGCCATGTGGCGCGGAGCCTCTCGTACGGCTGCGCCGCGCCGCTGCAGCGCCGCCAATCCGGTGGCGAACTGACGCACCGAACGTTCTAGAGATTGTTCGATGATGACCAGACGGCCGCCGGGAGCAAGCCGCCGCAGGTAATCGTCAAACGCTTCCACCGTGTAAACGTAGTTTTCCACCAGGGCGTAGCTGACTCCCTGCGGCGCCGGAGTCAGCACCAGCGAGAGTATGATGAGATCATAGGCAGGTCCCGGTCTGCGCATGAAGACGCGGCCCTCCTCCACATGGACCGCCACGGCGGGATGCCCCGCGTACATGCCGCCGTTGAACGCCGATTCCCGCCGCACCATGGCGACGATATCCGGATTGATTTCAACAGCATCCACGTGCTGTGCGCCGCCCGCGAGCGCCGCCACCACGTCCAGTCCGCCCCCCGCACCGATGCAGGCGACCCGCTCCGCGCGCGGGAACCGGAACGGGAACAATCCGATGAATCCACGCAACGTATCCGACGATACCGTTTTGCCGTCCCAGGCCACCATCGCGGTGGAATTGGCCGCATCGGTGTAGATGCGCTTGAGGCCCGGAACGTCAGAGTCCTCCACCAGATCGGTCCGGGCGTACACGCTCCACGCCGTGTCTGCGATGCGGCGTGTCGGTTCACGAAGCGCCTGGAACATGGTCTTGGGGTGGTTGCGCCTCACCAGCAGCGTGATATCCGCCCCGAGGGAAGCGTTGACGAGACACAAACCCAGCGAAACGACCACGGCGACGGCGGGGGTCAGCGGCCGTCGTGTGACCGCTGCAGCAACCATGCCGGTCAGCGCGCCGAGCAGGAGCGCGGTGTTGGGTGCTCCCATCAGCCGGATGGATGCGGCCACCCCTGCGCATCCCAGTGCAGCGCCCGCCAGGTCTGCCGCGTACACCGCACGCGGCGTGCTGCCCCCATGCGCATACGCCGCGGCCAAAAACATCCCCGCGCAGATGAACGGCGGCGTCAGCACGAGGATGTACCCCGCCGCACCGGCGCCACCGGGCATCAGCAGGCATCCGGCGACGCACGCAGGTATGGAGACAGCGAATCCGGCCAGCGCACCGGGAGCGGGAAACCTGATGGTCCTGATGGTCCCGCCGCTCCGCGGCCGCGACGGGTACCGGTGTCGCAAAAAACCACCGAGGCCGAGCCCGAGCATCACGGAGGATACCACCAGGAATACATGGTGGTAGTAACCAACGAAGGAGAGAATGCGGGTGAGCGTGACCTGGAGCGTCAGCACGCAGGCGCTCACCAGCAGCACGACGGTCGGTACGATGCGGCATTCCCGCGGCGGCATCCCGCAAGGATCCGCGGAATCGCTCATGCGTTGCCTATCGGCGGCCCGGCGCCGGCGGCCATTCGCGGTGGGAATACATCACGGCACAGGGATTCGCCTCGTTCACCGCACGATCAGGTGCGTTCCGTCGACTGCGACGACGGACACTTCCGTGCCGGGTTCGATACGCCTGCCTGCTTCAGTCACCGCACGCCAGATCTCACCGCGCAGTTTGACCGTTCCCGCGGTGCGGGTACCATCGATGGGATCCAGCACAACGGCGGTCGCTCCCACCACCTCATCCACGTTGGAGGCCACCCGTGCGGGGACGAACACCCGCTTGAGAATCGGCTTGATGAAGTAGATGGCGGCGACCGACACAACCCCGAACACCACGCACTGGACCGCCAGGGACCCGCCCGGTCCGTCGAACATGCTCACCAGCGCGGCGCCGAGCGCACCGATGCTCAGACAGGCGAAAAAGAACACGCCGGGGGTCAGGATCTCAATGATGAACAGCAGCAGCGCGGCGGTGAGCCAGTACGTCCAGACGTTCATACGAACAGCCTCCTGATGAGAAGCGTGTGCATTTTGTCAGCGCGGCATGCCGATACGGCGTGGCGGCCAGACGATGATCAGCGGCGTACCCTTGAGTTCCCGGGCCTCCAGCGGCCCCCAGAACCGCGAATCAAAGGAATAGTCGCGGTTGTCCCCCATGACGAAAAAGTACCCGGGCGGCACAACCACCGGTCCGAAGTTGTCGCGGAAGACCTGTGCACCGATACGTTCGGCGACGACTGCGAAGTACCCCTGCTCCCAGGCCCGCTGGTATTCCTCGGACGATTTGTACAGGTCCGGGCGGGTGGGGTAGATGGTGTGGGTGTCCCAGAACACCGCGTACCGGTCCGGGACGACATCGCCGTTGACGTACAGCCGCTTGTCGACGATGTGTACTGTATCGCCCCCTACGGCCACACACCGCTTGACGAAATCTTTCTGGATGTGCCGCTCGCGTTCTGCACGAGTCAACGCCTCCTGCGGGCAGTTGAATACCACGATGTCGCCGCGCTGCACCTCGCGGAACCGCAGCAGGCGCGTATTGCGCGTGAACGGCACTTTGACGCCGTAGATGAGCTTGTTGACGAACAGCCGGTCGCGTATCTGCAGCGTGGGCAGCATGCTGCCCGACGGTATCTCGAACATCTGCACCAGCACGTACATGATCGCCGCCGCGGCGTACAGCGATATCCAGCCGGTGTCTCCCCACTCCACATCGGATTTGATGACCGCCCCCACCTTCGCGGGATCCCGCAGGCTCAGGGCATACCCGCCCAACAGCACCGCACCGACGAGCGCACCCACCAACGCGTAGCCCGTCTGGGCATCCGCCCGACCGGTGAATGTACTGAGAACCAGGCCCACCACCATTCCGCCCACCACACCCAGAGCGACGTGCAGGATGCGGAACTTCGCCAGGTACCCGGGAGCGCCTTCAGTCGGACGCAACAGTTTGTACGCCAGAGTCCACACCAGGCACAGCGAGCCCAGTACGATCAGTTTGCCTTCCATGGGCATCATCTCGAACAGAATCATCGTCGGCCTTCCCTTTCATTGCAGGAGATTATGGCGCCGGATTGCGGTCGAGCGTCAATTGGCCAGACTCAGCAACCCCAGCAGGTACGCGATATCCTCATCCACGAACGTCACGTTGAGCGTCGCGTTGAACGCTCCGGTACCGGCGGTGTACTCGTAGCGGGTGCCGAGCAGCAGCCAGCGTACCACGCGCAGGCGCAGCAGCACGTCTACATCCGCCCCCGACGCACTCAGATTGCACACCTCAGCTCCCAGTTCCAGCGGTCCGGTCCCCCCCGCCAGCGGCGAAACCGATACACCCAGCCCCGCCGACGACCGCAACATGCCGCCGTACACGGTGAAGAGGTCGCCCAGGGTGCCCCCGATTCCGACGTTGAAGGTGTTGTGCGGTCGCGGACCCGATTGCGGCGCCGCGGCCGACGCGACATTGCTGACGCCCAGGAAGTAGTGCTTGCGGGCCCGCGGAACGACACGCAGCAGCACATCCCCCCGCAGGTCAGAGGACGACAGGTCGTAGCGGGACCCGAAGTCCCACGAGGTGGTAAACAGGTTGATGCGCCCGAGCGTGCGCGATGCCTGGGATGCCGTATCCTGCAGCGAGTTGAGGGTCGTGGAGAACTTGCGGCCGGTCTCCGGATCGTTGAGCAGCTGCCCGGCAACCGTGCCGGTGGAAGCAAACCGCTCCACGAAATCGTTGATACGGGCCGAGGTCTCCTGCAGGGTCTCCAGGGCGTCAGCGATACCGGAGCGCGCATCACGGGCGAGGTCTCCGACGGAATCGCCCGCCGTACCGATCGAGTCAATGGCGCGCACCAGACGACCGTCCGCCAGCGCGGCGTTGAGCCGGCCAGTCGCCTGTTCCAGGTTCGCCAGAATGGTTTTGATCCGTGCGGCGGTTTCGCGATCGCTCGCCAGTTCGTTGAGCATCCGGCTGGCGCCGCGCATGCCCACCATCGCCTCGGCAATGACATCGTCAATGGAAACGGCAGCCTGCGTGTTCTCGATGGTATCGCCGTCGCGCAGCAGCGGCGCGGCGGGATCCCCTAGCGTCAGTTCCAGGAACTTGACGCCCAGCACCCCGGTGGAGGTGATCCGTGCCCGCGCACCGCGGTGGATGCGCACGCCGCTGCGTATCCAGACCGTGATGCGCGCGATCTCTCCTTCCAGCTCGACCTTCTGAACCGTGCCCACCCTCACACCGCGCATCCGCACCCACGCTTTCTCCATGAGGTTGCTGACGTCGTTGAACTCGGCGTACAGACGGTATCCTGGTTCGAAGCGTATGTCCTTGATCATGAATATGCTGGCGGTGAGTGCCCCCAGCCCGGCCAGCGAAAACAGCCCGACCAGCAGTTCTTTTCTCATGTGCGGACGGCTCCGTTCATCCTCCAGCAAAACTCCGAGGAGTCAATGAATTGCCTGACGACCGGGTTGCGCGACTGTATCAGCGCCTCCGCCGGTTCCACCGCCGCGATGACGCCGTTGTGCAGCATGGCCACCCGCTGCGAAACGGTGACCGCGGCCTTGATGTCGTGTGTCACCACCACCGAGGTGACCCCGAGCCGTTTCTGGAGGCTGACGATCAGTTCGGCAATGACATCCGAGGTCTGCGGATCCAGTCCGGTGGTCGGCTCATCGTACAGGATGTACCGCGGGCTGTACGCGATGGTCCGCGCCAGCGCCACCCGCTTGCGCATGCCGCCCGACAGTTCATCGGGCATCAGATGCTCCACGCCGGACAAACCGACGTACTCCAAGTACGTGCGCACCCGCGCTTGAATTTCATCCCGGCTGAGACCGGAGTGCCGCAGGCCGAAGGCGACATTCTCCGCGACATTCATGGAGTCAAACAGCGCCCCCCCTTGGAACAGGTATCCAAACTGTCGCTGTATCCGGTGGAGTTCCCGACGCGGCAGGTGCAGGATGTCCGCCCCGTCCACGAGGATGGTCCCCCCGTCCGGACGGATCAGCCCGATCATGCTCTTGAGCAAAACGCTCTTACCCTGGCCGCTGCCCCCGATGATCGTCAGCGTCTCGCCGTCGCGTATCTCCAAGTCCACTCCCCGGAGCACGGGTTTCCCTCCGAACGATTTGCGGACTCCGGTGATGCGTATCATCCGATCCTCAGTGCGATGAGGAGCGATGAGAGGAAGAAATCGCCGATCAGCAGCATCGCTATGGAGGTGACCACCGAATCGGTCGTCGCCTTGCCGACCCCTTCCGCCCCGCCCCCGGTGTGGAACCCCTTGTAACAGGCGATGGTCGCGATCATGATGCCGAACACCCCCGCCTTGATGAACCCGTGGAAAAAATCGCCGATCCGGAGGTACTGCAGGCTGTCCTCCCAGTAGATGGTGTAGGGCGTGTACATCGGTTCCTGGGCGCTGACCAGCATGCCGCCCGCGACTCCGACGATGTTGGTGAACACCACCAGCAGCGGCAACATCAACGAGAAGGCCAACAGCCGCGGGACGATGAGGTACTTGACCGGGTCCGTTCCGAGGGTATACATGGCGTCGATCTGCTCGGTGACGCTCATGCTGCCCAGCTCGGCGGTGATGGCAGCGCCGATGCGCCCCACCAGCACCACGGAGGTCAGCATGGGTCCCAACTCCTTGAGCAACGAGAAGGTGACCACCGTGCCCACGTTGACCGGCTCGTTGAGCACCGCGATGGAAGCGTAACCCGTCTGGAGCGCCAGCACCATCCCCACGAAAAAACTGGTGAGCAGACAGATAGGCAGCGACATGACCCCGATCTCGTACATCTGCCGGACGACCATCCGACTCTCAAACGGCGGCGAAAAAAAAGCGCGAACCACCTCAGCGTTGAACAGGATGTAACTGCCCAGACCGTGCAGCACGGCGGAGAACCATCCTCGAACACTTCGAATCGCCGCGATGACACCGGATCCCACACCCACGGCGACACCCCGGATCACGGCCGGCCCTCCACCCGCGGGAGACGCGAGGACAGCGACACCACCACCTCGTAACTGATGGTGTCGCACCACCCCGCCACCATTCCGGCGCTGATGTACTCACCACCCTGCGTCCCGATGAACACCGCTTCGTCACCCACAGCGGCGCCTGGTACGCCGGTCACGTCCAGCAGCGTCATGTCCATGGTCACCCGCCCGACGATGGGACAACGGACTCCCCGGATCAGGGCCGCCCCCTTGTTGGACAGCCGGCGTGACAAGCCGTCGGCGTATCCCAGCGGCACGGTCGCGATACGGCTGCGGCGCGTGGTGCGATACGTGCCGCCGTAGCTGAGCGTCACGCCGCGCGGCACGGTCTTGATGAATACGATGCGACCTTTCAGGGACAGCACGGGGCGCAACGACAGCGCCCGCCCTGCTCCCGGAAACGGCGACAGACCGTACAGGAGCAGACCGGGCCGGACCATGGTCCCATGGGAATCCGGGTGCCGCAACAGCGCGGCGGAATTGGCGGCATGTACGAACCGCGGACGGATGCCGGCGGCACGCAGTTCGGCCACGCAGCGCCTGAAGACCGCCAGCTGGTGGCGGGTATACCCCGCATCCCCGTCGGCGCTCGCACAGTGGGTGTACACTCCTTCGCACACCGCGCCTGCGCCGGCGCGGTACGCGTGGATGAACCGTTCCACGCCGGCCGGCTGGATACCGATGCGCCCCATGCCGGTGTCCACCTTCAAGTGAAAGGCCGTCTGACGACCGGCACGACGCCCTGCCTGCTGCAGGCGCCGCAGCATGTCCACACTGGAAACCGTCGGCGTCACCTGCCAGCGCAACAGTTCGCGTATATTCTCGTACGGATAGATGCTGCCGAGCAACAGGATGGGGGTCGTGATGCGCCGTTCCCTCAGTGCAACGGCTTCCTCTATCGCCGTTACCCCGAGGTAGCTGACGCCGGGGATGCGGCACAACACCTGCGCCACGGACACCAGTCCGTGGCCGTACGCATCGCTCTTCACGATGGCGCACACGCGTGTAGGAGAGCCGGACGCGCGCAGGAACCGCACCAGTGCGCGGGCATTATGCGCCAGGGCGGACAGATCCACCTCAACCCACGCAGGCCGCGAGCGGAATACCACGGGGGCGTTCTGTCCGGTCATAGACCGTCGTCCCACTCGCCGGTCTCGCGGAACGTGGTGATGGCCTTGTCGAAAATCATGCCCAGTACGCCGGTCGGTCCGTTACGGTGCTTCGCAATGGCGACTTTCACGGGCACGGACAGCTGCGAACCAGCTGCCGGATGCATCCCGGCGTCCTCGGGTGCCGCCGGGAGCGGCGTGCCTCCGCTCCCGTAACCACCACCAGCTGACTTCCAATCCTCACTGAAGATAAACATCACCACGTCGGCGTCCTGCTCCAGAGCGCCCGATTCGCGCAGATCCGAGAGCCTGGGCCTCTTGTCGCGGTCCTTGTCCTCCGGTTTGCGCGACAGCTGCGACAGCCCGATCACCGGGATGTCCAGTTCGCGAGCAAGGCTCTTGATCCCGTTGGAGATGTCCGCTATCTCCTGTTGCCGCGACTCTTTGCCGCCGGTGCCGCGCATACGCTGAATGTAGTCGATGATCACGAGGCCCAACTGCCGGTCCTGGCTGCGAAGCTCGAAAGCCAGGTTGCGGGCACGAGTGCGCAACTCGATGATGTTGAGGTCGGCGCAGTCGTCGATGAAGATCGACGCCTCCTTGATCCTGCCCGCAGCGGTGGTCAACCGGGCCCAGTCGTCTTTCTGCAGGAACCCCTTGCGCACGCGGTGTGAGTCCACACCGGATTCCGAACACAGCATACGCATGGTGATGTCCGTCGCGCTCATCTCGAGGGAGAAAACGGCTGTCGTGACCTGGCGGCGCAGGGCGGCGTTGGCTGCGATGTTCATGGCGAAGGACGTTTTGCCCATACCGGGCCGGCCGGCGATGATGATGAAGTTGGATTTGTGCAGTCCTCCCGCCAGCTTGTCGTCCAGCTTGTGGTAGCCGGTCGGGACGAGTTCCGACATCGCTTCCTTGCGGTGGAGCCGCTGCACGTGGTCCAGCGCCTGGTCGGTGGCCTTGGCGATGGAAATAAACCCCCCGCGGTCACGGGAGCGCGAAAGTCTGAATATCTCCTCGGCGGCGGCGGTGAGCACGTCGTCGGCCTGCTCGCGGTCGCTGTAACTGGCCTCGATCATGTCGGTTCCGGCCTTGATGATGCGCCGCAGCAGCGCCTTCTGGGAGACCACCTCAATGTAGTGGTCCACGTTCGCGGAAGTGGACACCATGTCGACCAGCCCGGTGATGAACGCCGCACCTCCGACTCGTTCCAGCGTCCCCTGGCGGCGGAGCTCCTCGGTAAGCGTCACGAAATCCACCGGCACGCTGCGCAGGTACAGCGACTTGGCGGTCTCGAAAATCACCCCGTGCGCGTCCCGGTAGAAATGCGAACGGTCCAGCGCGGACACGGCACGACCCACCGCTTCCTTGTCAAGCAACATGGAGCCGAGAACGGCGATCTCGGCTTCCTGGGAATGTGGCGGGATGCGCTCGATGCTGTCAGCCATGGCGGTGTGCCGTGGGGCTGCCGCAGGCTATCCCCGCGGCGCCGGGGACTAGGTTCCCTTGACCCACAGTTTCACGTTGGCGGTCACGCTCATGTCGCGGAACCGCGCGGACTGTATGCGGATGTCCACCGGAAACACACCGATGTCCCGGATGGGCTCGGCGAGCATCACCGCGTGACGATCCACCTTTACCCCGGTATCCTTCTCAACGTGGCGTGCGATGTCCTCTTTGGTGATGGCCCCGAAAAATTTATTGTCCTTGCCCAGCTTGACCAGCACGGTGACGGTATTGTGTTCCAGCTTGTGCTTGGTCTCGTTGAGCGCCGTCTCCTCCTTCTGGCGACGGGCGCTCTCGTTTTTTTTCAGATCTTCGATGAACCGCAGATTCTCCTCGGTGTAGGGCAGCACCAGTTTCTGCGGCAGCAGGTAGTTGCGGACAAACCCCTCCGAAAGATCCTTCACCTCGCTCTTCTTTCCGACGTTCGGCACGTCGGCCGCCAAAATGACTTTCATGCTCGTTCTCCTTGGAATACCGCTGTGTACCCGGCAACGTCCGCGGCGACCCTACTCCTCGTGAACCGCGGTGAACGGAATGAGCGCCAGCATGCGTGCGCGCTTGATGGCACGGGCCAGTCGTGCCTGGTGTTTGGCGCAGAGCTTGGTGGCACGACGGGACAGTATCTTCTTGCCCCGGTCGCCGATGAAGGACTTCAGCTGGGCGATGTTCTTGTAATCGGGTTCGGTGCGCGAGGCGCACAGGCGGCAGACGAACACCCGGGGTGCGCCACGGCGGAACCCGCCTCCGCCTCCCCCACCACCTCCTCCGTACTGCGGACGCCCGTAGCTGCGGGACTGCGGTGACGACGGTCTCGGTCTCATGGACTACGTATCTCCTTCCCTATCGATTGGTGTATGACTGTTCAGAGAAAAACCGCGCTCGACGCCGGTTTCCGACAGGTCAATTCATGATCCGCACTTTTTCAGAGGCCATGTGCAGGGCCTTTTTCTGCATGATGTCCACCGCCTCCTCGAGGGTGAGCTCAACGGAAACGATGGTCAAATCGTCGGTCCTGGGCAGTGCGAACGAAAGGTACCGCAGGTTGTTGGCCAATACCCGGGTGACCGCACCGTCCTGCATGATGAACCGCGGCCCCTGCTGGAAGTACCGCACGACGTTGCCCTGCGCCTTGGTGAACGTGATGCGTGAGTACGGCGGCTGGCCGGCCACGGTGTCTATGACGATGGTGCTGGACTGCGCCTGCCGCAGCGAACGTGTCACGATCTCCATGATGCCCCGCGCATCGCGTTGCAGGTTGATGCGCACCGCATTGAGGCGGTTGAACTTCATGATATTGAGCATCATGGACGTCAGCCCGATGGCAAGGACACTGATCGCCGCGGTGACCACCATCAGTTCCACCAGCGAGATACCTGCGGACTTCCGGGGGTTCACCATGTGAAGTTGACCCCCGACAGCGTCTGGCCCGGCAGCACCGTCAGTCCCGAAGTCGAGCGAACGCTCGTGACCGGCACCGTGCCCTGCAACACGGTGTAGTAGGCGTACACCCGGTACGCACCGGCGGCCGCAGCGCGTACGTCAATGCCATAGGTACCGTCTTCACCGCTGCTGCCGATGTAGTACACCGGGCCGGTGAGCGTCGCGGCATTCAGGATCGGCGGAGTCGCTACGGTCACGGTGGTCGCGATGAGGGTCACCCCCGTGCGCACGGGTTCCGACCCGGCCACGACCGAGCCGGCGATGCGTCCGAACGCGCCGGTGATGGTGAACGTCCCTGCAAACACCGTCATACCACCGGTCACGGTCACCGGCAGCTGTACGGGAGAGGACTTTTCCCCGGAACCGAGGACCGGCCTGATGACGTAGCTGCCGGTGGACAGGTTGGCGATTTCATACCGGCCGTCACCACCGGAGATTCCGTCGCCGCGAACGAGGAGCGACGTGTCCTCGGCCACCACCACCCCCATCAGCGGGTTGATGCCGTCCCGGGTGATGAAGCCGCGCACCGCACCGCCCTGTGACAGGATGAAGTCAACACCCGAGGTAACCTGCCCCTGCTGCACCACCACACCCTCGGTCAGCATGGACACGTACATGGGGTTGATGTTGCCGGGGTTTGCGGTAACGGCGTATGTCCCCGGCGGCAGCTTCAGGAAGTAGTTGCCCAACGCGTTGTGCTGGACCTGCTGGTAGGATGCCGCCACGTACACCGGCGGCGAGATGACTACGGTGTACGCATTGATGACCCGCCCGCTGATGTACCCGGACTCCTCCCCAACGGAAAGTATCGCCGACGCAATACCTCCCCACGGAGCGGGCGGCTGGGTCACCCCGTTGGGAACACCCGTGGAAACCGACGCGGCCACGGTGACCGAGGATATTTCGAGCATGTTGGCGTTTGACGACACGATCACCACCCAGGTCCCGGTAGCGACTGACGTCAGGGCGAATACCGGCAGCGGCGGCGTCCCCTGCAGTGTGACCGACACCCCGCTGGACAGACCATCCGTCGCGGTCACCATCGCGCCGCGCGCTGGCACGCCGGCAATCACGGTGGCCATCAACCCGCTGTTGCCCGGTACGTGCACCAGCGGTTGCGCCAGGATGAAATCCCAACTGTTGTTGCCGCTGTCGTAGCACCTGCCCAGCCCGGGAGTCACCGAGTCGTTCCAGGTCTTGCGCACGTATTGCTGGTTGCGCTGGAACCCGATGTTCTGAGTGATGGGGGTGTCTTCATGCCGTGGAGACGGGCGGGGCACGCCGTTCTTGCTGCCGCTCCACCCGACCAGGTCCAGCTCCGCGTTGTCCGACAGCCGCAGAATGGACAGCGCTCCTGCAGCCTCATGCTGAGGGTTGTCCTCGCGGCACTTGATCACGTTGGGGTACTCGGGGGTGGTCGGGTCGTACACCGCATCCGCCAAACGCGTAACGCCGCACACCGTCACCTGCGCGGTGTTGGCGATGAGGTAACCCGCTTTCGGCGGGATGGACGTGGAGAGGTACTGCAGTTTCACGTTGAACGGCGCGGCGTCCAGGGGGTAGTACTTGAGGGTAATCAGATCCGTGTTGCTGAACGGATCGCGCATCAGCCAGGTGTAGGTTGTCGGATTGAACAACTCCACATACTCCTGATCCACGGCGGTCAGGGCGTTGACACTGCTTGCCACTACGCTGGCGATGACCGGGTGGTCGTTGATCCACGCGGTTCCGAAAACGGTGCCCGATGCCTGCGCAACCAAATCGAAATCCTGCGTCACCAGGGCCGTGCCGACCGACAACCACGCGGATTTCGGAAAGTACCCCCGGGCGGACGCCATCAGTACGTAGCTGCCCGGCATCACGTTCATGTCATATGAGCCGGCTGCATCGGTCTCGTCACGCCAGCCGATGTTTTCGGCGACGGTGATCACCGCTCCCGCAATGGGAGCGAAGGTCGCGGCATTACGCACCTGCCCCCGAACGATTGCGTTGGCAACGCTCATCGCTGGGTTGGACGTCACCGAACGCAGCTGTGTCCGTCGCCAGCCGTTGGCGGTCTGCCAGGCGACAGTGACGGTGATCTGCCACATGCCGGTGTCGGGAGTCGTCGGTGGGAGCGTCTGAACCACGCCGTTGACCTCCTGAGCCACCTGCACATAGGCGACCCTGGTGTACTCCACCCCCCCTTCCAGGATGCGCTCCGGCGGGAAGTATCCCCCGTCGTACGGGATGGGCGGGTCGAACTGCGTCAGGTACACCGGCGCCGAGGTCACGAGTAGCCGGTAGTAGTTCATCTGTTTGAGTATCTGCATTTTCTCCTGGGCCAGATTGGAGGCGAGCATCTGGGACTTGGACATGAGCACGCCCTTTGCAATGCCGCCGAACGACATGATGAAGGCCATGACGACTCCGCCGATGATGACCATCGCCACCAGCACCTCCACCAGGGTGAACCCCCGGCCGGACGGCGCACGCGCAGGCATGGCAAACAGCGGTTTCTCATGGGTATGCTCCCAGAATGGGATCGCGACACGAGTCGCGCACCCCCTGAAATGTAAATCTATACATCATAGAGGCGAGCCTTGTCAAGCACCGGCGGTCATATCCATGGACACACCAGCGCATCGTAGGCGTGAACGCGCACTCCGAACCGGCGTGTTTCCCTCACCACGTTCCGCTGGGCGGGATCTCCTGCCAGGATCTGCGCAACAGCACCACGTTGAGCGTCGGCAGATCCAGGTTCTCATCGTAGAATATGATTGTGCGTTCCGCGCCGACCGCCTTGCTCACGTTGCCGACCACCCACACCGCGCCGTAGATGTCCATCGGTCCTTCAATGTTGTAGTTGCCCCCGACGTACAGGAATCCCTTGATCCCCACGTCGGTGTTTCCGGCGGGAGGGGGGTTCTGTCCGCCAGTCCAGGTTTCCGCGCCGAACCGGAAGGTGGGGCGGCAGGTCTGGTATCCGTTGTCCGCCGGGTACTCATTGATCGCCGCGGTGTCCCCTGTGGTTTTGGTGATTTTGGCGTACTCCCGCCAGGCCTCGGACGGCACGCGGCAATTCTCCAGGCCGATTTCGTTCCAGTACAGGTTGTCCCCGCAGTAGTTGGTGAAGTTGCCGCGGATGATGATGTTGCCGATGATGCCGCACCCCCGCGCACCGGTGCCGCCGGTGAATATCACGTCGTTGTCCCAGTACCACGTGAACGAACTGGCGTGCCAGGGGTGGCCCACGGGTTCTGGAAATGCCGCTGCCCGGTGTGGCTGCCCGAGCCGCCGCCGAGGTTGCATGAATAGTTGTACCCCGATCCGACCCACCATCCCCAAGGATGCCCCGGAGGGTTGGGGTTGGATGACATCTTGGAGCAGCCGTAGATATTGAGGGTGTTGGTAGCCGCCGCTGAAGAACGCAGTGCGGCGAAGTCCAGCACGGGGAGATCCGGCACCGGGTAGTCGGACCACCATTCCACGCCGTCGGTGTTGGGCGGATCTATGCCGTTGACGTCACGGGCATACTGGCCGAACCCGGGAGCGGCCACCACCTGCCGCGAATACTTGCGGGGGAAGTAGTCCATGGCGGCGTTCGCATCGGTGATGTTGATATTGCCGTGGGCCATGATGGCGCCCCAGTGGGCGGAGAAGGCGTTGGCCCAGGTGATCACCCCGCGCGAGATCATGGCACCGGGTACAGCGGTGTTCCGGAAAACCGCACGTATCGCACGAACCTCCTGAGAGGTTCGATCTTTGCCTTCGCCGACAATGGTCACCTCGCGCAGGTTGGGTCCGCTGGTGATGCGTATCCGGTACGACCCGCCGTCAACATCCGTGTGGGTTACATCGAAGTTGTACCCGGGAATCGCGTTGCCGCGATAGGCGTTGTCCCAGGCGCCGGTGGACTCCTTGAGTTTCCACATACCGCGCTCCACCGCGGTCTCGGCGATGTTGAATGCGATGGTGCTCTTGCGCTGTTTGTCGGTCTGGCGTGATTCCGTTTGCACCATTTTTACCAGGTTGGGCACGATGATGAGCAGCAGCAATACGATACCCAGCGCGATGGCGAGCATCTGCCCGGATTCATTCTGCTTCATCGCACGCACCTCCCCGCCGCATCACCCGCGGCACTTCATCCGACAATAGATATACTCCGTTTGGCGCGGGATATCAAGTATTTTCAGATGCCCGGCACCGGCCGGCAGGTTCAGCCACGAAAATGCGCCGGGACGCCGGTGTTCAGAGAAGAGTCTCCACCCCGTTCAGAAGCGGTACCCCAGACTCACGTTGAACGAACTTCCCAGTTCGCCTGCAGGCAGCCACGCGATATCGAATAGGACGCCGTTCCACGCGCACCCCGCGCCGACCGAGAGACCGGCGAATCCTTCAATATCAGTCATCGTAGTGTACCCCAGACGCAGCGGCACGGATACCGGACCAGCCTCCAGAGTGTACTGCATGCCGAACCCGACGACGAGATCCGCATCGTTGGGAACGCCGACGTCCACCACCGCCAGCAACCGGGACAGCAGGCGGTACGACGCGCCGATCCGGATGAGCAGCGGCATCGGATCCGCCTGCTCGATGAACCGCATCTCCCCCAGCAGGTTCTGCAGCGCGAGCCCCAGAATCAACCGGTCGGTGACCGCGTACGAGCCACCCAGATCGAGTGAGAAGGTGACCGCGCCGTCCTCATCTATTATCTCCCAGACATACTTCACGCCCGCGCCCAGGGCGAGACGATCGGTGATCGGCCGTGCGTACACAACGCTCAGCAGCAAGCCGCTCGCCGAGAAACTGTCGCCGAGGGGTGTACCGGCGGCATCGTAGCGGTCCATGGCCCCGCTGGTATAGTACTGCATTCCCAGCCCGAACGCGCCGATACCCGGCACAGGAAGCGCAGCCGCGGCGTATCCCAGGGTGATGTCCGCCACCCACCGCTGCCACGCCAGCGACACCTCGCGATGTCCCTGGGTAGCGATACCCGCGGGGTTCACCAGCACGGCGTTGACACCCGATAGCGCGGCGCACGCGCCGCCGAGGGACAACACCTCCGGTGCCACGGCCAGCTTGGTGAACGACGCTCCGGCGGTCCCCGCATTGGCGTTGGCACCACGGACGCCGCCGGCGGCATGCAGCAGCACAGCGAGTATCACGGCGATACGTTTCATCGGATCAGGCACCCCCTGTCTTGGACGGCATCGGACTTACAACCCGTACCGGACGCCGCACAGCACGTGGTATGCGGCGTAGTTGTACGCGTAAGCCTGTTCGAAGTGCGTGTTGGCGACGGATACCAGGTACGTCTGCGTGAAGAATCCCTCCAGGGAGCGGAACAGCGGGAACCGCACCGACGCCCGAAACAGGTGCGACACGGTGTTGACCCGGTGGTCGGCGTATGCGCCCTGGGCGTCCTGCGCGAGCCGTCCCGAGTACACCCTGCCGGTGAGTGCGTAGTCGGCGTCCAGCGAAACTCGGAGCCGGTTGAAACCGACCGCGATCCCCGGGCGCACGGATCCCTCGAGATACCCGTAGAAGTCCGGCACGTACCGCATCCGCGCGGCATCGTAGTGGTTCTGGTTGGAAGACGTCACGCCCAGATCCAGTCCCGCACGAACGGCCAGCGTCACCGGCCCGGTCGGACGGACCGCACGCGTCGCCGTCACTTGGGCAGCAACGACCACGTCGCTGCGCACGTCACGCGAAAACGCGCCGTCCTCCGTCACCAGGTGCTGGTCCGTGAACGCACGCTGCAGCAGGTACAGAGCGGAGGAAACCGTACCGCCGGAAACGGGCAGGCGGCCTTCGAGCGACAGTTCGTACCCGGTGAAGTTCAGCAGGTCGCGTCCCGGCCCCGCGGTGGACAACTCCAACCCGTACCGCGAAGCGGCGATAGAGTCATAGTTGTAGAAGTCAACGTAAAAAAATCCGGGCGAAACCGTCACCCGGGCACGATCGCCCAATGAACGCTCCACTTCCAGGGCAAACCCCGTCCGGGTGTAGTCAAACAGTCCGCGGTACCACTCCTCGTCCTGCGTCTCCCGCAGCAGCTGGTTGGTGTATCCGAAACGCGGCTTGAGCTTCCACGCGCCGTCCAGCGTGAACACCGGTTTCACGTACACCGTGCTCGTCATGGCCTGCTGCACCAGCGTTCCGCCGCCCAGCAGATCGCGGACATCGCGGACGCCCCGGTACTCGAAAGAATAGAACGGCACGATGGAAAGACGCTCCGAAACGCTGAACGCCGGTATCGCCGTCAAGGTGAGCGCCGCACCGTACGACCCCGGCTTGTCGCCGTAAAAGTATCCGCCGCCCGCCGCATCGCCGTAGGCGTACCAATCCCACCGGACCGCGCCTGCGTTGACGGCCAGCGCCGTCACGCCGCAGACCGTCAACCACCGTCGGCAAACCGCCCGCACCGATTCCGCATTCATGAGTTAGTTCACACGCCGGTTGACCTGCACGATTCCGGCATCGATAAAAATGCGCGGCTCCACGACCAGATCCACTTTCCCCTCGGGACCGTTGAAATCGGAACCGGAGTAGACGTTCTGGAAGTTCCAGCGCAACAGATGCTCCTCGTTGAACCGCCCGCCGCTGCGCAACGACAGCAGGTCCGCGGGGGTCGCTTCATTCCCATCATTGTCCACCAGGTAGTACTGTTCCCGGTAACTGCCGTCGGTGTATGCGAAACCGCCCGCGGTTCCGGCTACGGTCCTGATGTTGGCTGCCCACCACGCGTCGAACCCTGCCGCGTCCAGCGGGTGCGCCGTGTTCCCGCCGACGATGTACTCCACGTCGTCCCACCCGACCACATCCGTGACGCCGGCGCGCGGGCGGTACGCGATCTTCTCCCGGAGCACCGGCACGCCGTTGTCGACCGTCCGTATATCAAAATAGTAGTTGTTATACCAGTGTGCATAGCGACCGTCGGTCAGCGCGAGGTGTCCGCCCGTGAAACCCCACCGCACCTCATCGACGGTGTTGCCGGCGGATTTCTCATCGCGCACCGTGAAATACTCGGGCTGCACCGCACCGGAGGTCCAGCCGAGCCAGCGGGTCGCCACGGTCAGGTCCGTCGGCAGCTCGCGGTTGAACTGGACCTGCCAGGTGAAATAATCGAACCGGTGGTTGCGCTCATTGAGCACCACCATCTTGAAGGTGTCGGGGTGCGGCCGCACGATGTACTCCTCGATGCGCACCCGGTGGCCGAAGGCGTCCACGACGGCTTTGCCCTGCTGGTACTCGGCGAACCGCTGCTCGTCAGCAGCCACACGCTGCATCTGCTCGCGGGTCATGGTCACGCCGACCTCGCGCACCGCCTCCGACCGCGCGGCGAGTCGTTCCTCACGTCGCGCCTCCCGACGATCCGCCGGATCGAACGGTTCCACCGGCGCCAGCGGCATGTCGCGCAGCACGCTGATCTTCTCGCGGGGCCGCAGCTCCACCTCTTCACCGGCGAGCGTCACCACACCGACACTCCCCTCAAAAACGCGCACGATCGCGGTGTCCCGGTCCTTCACGGTCACCGAAAAAACGGTCCCGCGCACCGAACAGACCGACACCGGCGTTTTGACGCTGAACCGGCGTCCGGGCAGTAACTTTTTGACGGCGCAGCGGATGGAACCGCTCTCCTGGAACACCACACGTTCGGCAGCAGCCAGCGCGGCCAGTCCGACGGTGGTGTGCTCGGTGAGCGTGATCCTGGTTCCATCGTCAAACAGGATGCCGGCACCTGAACGGGCGCCGGTCCTGACACTGTCGGACTCCTCCAGCGGGCAGCCGGGGTACGCCCCGGCCCACGCACCGCTGCGCGCCGACAGCACCGATACCGCACCTTCCACCGAGATGACCACCGCTTTCGCCGCGTACACCAGTGACGATATACAACAGCCGAGCATTACCAACAGCACCATCCGTTTCATCGCCGTTCCTCCTCACAGCACCCTGTATTCGCCGGAATCAGCGGACGATCGCGAATTTTTTAAGCTCGGTGTATACGCCGCCGGCCTTCAGGTGGAAAATGTACACTCCCGATGCCAGCCGTCCGCCACCGTCGTTGACCGGCTCCCAGGACACATCGTGCCGCATACCGGTGGCCAGCTCACCTACGTGCAACGTGCGCACCAGTTTCCCCGCCATGGTGTAGATACGCACCGTCACGGGCAGCGTTGCCTGTCCGGCGTGCTGCGGCAGGGCGATGCGGAACCGCAGAGCCGCGGCGGCCCGCGCAGGGTTAGGATACACGTACGCCGCGAACGGACCGTCGTACGGCTGGGGTCCCGGCTCCATACCCGTCGACGTGGCGACCTTGAACACGGCGAACGCCGTCAGGTGACCGACCTGGGCGGTCATCGTACGTGTTCCCCAGTCTATGGACTGCGGACCGGTCTCGGGCACCCACCGGTTCTGCTGTTCGTTGAAGGTATGCAGGCGGTACTGCGCTGCCTCCGCCGGTACGGCGGCGCTGGACAACGCCAGATGGATGGTGACGGTGCGGTTCTGTGCCAGCGACGCCAGCGGTCCGCTGACCAGCAGCAACTGCATGTCGTATACCGCGCTCATCAGTTCACCCGGGTACGTGGTGTTCGGTACCCGGCGGGAGAACAGGTGCCGCGCCAACCCGCCGGCGCCAGCCTGCCGCATCGTATCCGGCTCCAGTTTGAGCACGACGATTTTGGTTCCGGAGGAAATGGCCGTCGGATCATCGATGCTGCCGGGCGGCACCTCCAGACCGGAATCATCCCCGTCACCGAGATACGCGGATCCGCCCATGAGCGGGTTGATGACCTTTTCGCTGCGCGCATCCTCACCGAGGTGGAACCGGTACCGGTCTTCGCCGGCTGCACCGTAGTAGTTGGCTGCGCTGAAGAGCAGTTCAAAGTACCCGCGCCCGAAATCGTCGCCGGCCGGGATGTACCCCAGCGCCAGCTGTTTGCGCGTCGCCGCGAGTTCCAGCGGTATCAGGAGTCCCGACGCCGCAGCGGTCGATACGATATCGCCCACGGTGTCCGCCCGCACCGGCTCGGTGATGAACCCGTACACAAAGTAGTACGTAAACGTACTGGGAGCCGCCGCCAGGTACTCCTCCCGCTCCATCATGTACCGCGATATCAGCAGGTACTTGCCCCACTCCTCGAACGGCACCGCCATGATGTTGGACAGGTCACGGTCCCGTTCGTAGGCGATGAACGCCTGCAGCCGCTGCTTGGTGAGCCCCGGGAGCCGGTAGTTCCTGACCTCGAAGTGAGGCCGCGGCTTGAGATACACCAGGTTCTTGACGGCATCAGAACCGGCCACCAGCCAGAAAGGCACAGGATCCACCATGACCGCGCCACCGTCTTCAGGAACGATCACCGCGTAGTAGGTGACCCCCGGTTCAAGACCGTTGATCTCGTAGCCGTTGACCTCCTGGGTCAACGGGTTGGTATTGACAAAACCCATCACGAACCGGGTATGGTCACGGTTGGTGGCAACCACCAGTGACGCTTCCCGCCTGGTGACCTTGCCGCCCGTATCGGTGCGGATGGTTCCGGACACACGACGGCCGGTCTGGAGAGTCACGACACCGATGTTCGTCATTCCTCCGGTGCTCACCACGACGTCCCGAACCGCCGTCATGAATCCCCGCGCGAACACCTTCAGTATGTACGGTCCGGGAACAATGCCGTCGATGAGGAAATCCCCGGTGGCTTCCGTTATGCTCCTGATCCCGGCCATGGGATCCCCGCTGACCGCATCACGCGGGGACTGCAACAGCAGCAACGCCGCCGGAAAATCCGGCACATTGATCCCGGGCAGCTGCACCGGCATGATGAGCGGCGCACCGTTCGCGGCAACCACGGTGCCCGCTAGGGCTCCCGCGGCATACTGCAACCGGATCTGTATGTTGGTCCGGGCGGCGCTCCTGGTCACATCTACGTTTGAGAGGACATACTCACCGAATGCACCCAACCCGGCGTTCGCTTTCGTCAGGTCTTGTTCACGAACGTTGCAGCGCAGCTCCCAGAACCTGATGCCCGGGTTGACTCCCGTGATGACAAATCTGCCGGCGGCGTCCGTATACGCCGTCAGCTCCATGCCCGAACGCAACTGAACATCCTGCGGCCAGGCGACAACCTTGACGCCCGCAACAGTGGCGTTGTCGGGCAACATGACCGTGCCGGAAATATCCACGCCCGCCTGCAACTGCAAAATCCCCAGGTCCACATCCACTACACCATCGGGGACGGTGATACCCGATTTGACCGTCACCACGTAACCAGCCGCCGCGTCCGCCGTGGGGGTCACGCGGACTACGTACGTGCCCGCGGGCATATTGGGGAAACGGAACCTTCCCGCCGTCGCCGATACGGTTGAAATGGCAAGTCCGGGCATTGTGGTGTCGCGGTACGACCCCTCCACGTACGGAAGCGCCCGACATTCAACCTTCACCCCCGTGCGTACCGCATTGCCCGCTGCATCCATCAGTCTTCCGACGATGGCTGCACCTTGGCCGAGAACGATGACCGGCACGCTGACCGTGGACTGCTGCGCTGCGAGGGCCAACGGCTGGCTGACGAGCTTGTACCCGGGCGACCAGACGGTCAGTGTATAGGACCCCGGCGGCAGTTTGGAGAACGAGAACGATGCATCCGTGACAGGTCTGGTGGAGAAGAACACCACATCTGCGGACGCAACCTGCATTCCCGAGAATGCATCCTTGACCGAGACATTGACGGTCTCGCCCGTGCCGAGCGCGGACTGCGGGCGCCTGACCGAGCCGAACACGTTGACCCCCGCGGAAATCCCGAATCCGACCTGGCGCGTCTCGGTTCGACCCATGGTCACCGCCTGTTCCAGGGGAAATGCGGTCCACCCCTCTGCCCGCAACCGCGACTTCTCGTGCCACATATAGTCGGTGGTCCGGTACCGGGCTATGTCCAGCGTGCCGACCATCGGATAGACATAGTAGATGCCCTGTTCCAGTCCCGGCATGGTGTAACGGATGGAGGTGCTGCTGACACGCTCTATCGAGGTGTCCAGCGTGAATGCGATGTCCTTGGGATGCATCCCGTCTTCCGCATCCGCACTCACCAGTTCCTGCGCAATCTCTCTGAAAAAGACCGGCTGCACTCGCATGAACCCGAACGGCCCATCGGTTTCCACCCTACCCGCCGCAACGAGCGCGTGGAACGACGTGGTCTGTGCGTAGAGCGCATCGATCAACGGTTCAGGACCGTTCAGGACCACCTGCAGCGTGGAACCCGGCTTGAGCGGTATGTCGCCGAGCGTCACCGTGGTTCGGCTCACCACGTATACGTCCCTGAAAAATGTTCCCGCATTCCCTGTTGCGGTGCCGAAAAAGTCCGCGTTACCGGACAGGGGCGGTACGGAGTACTCCGTACCCCACATGATCATACGTCCGGTGCGCAGCCCCTCTATCGCGAACGTTCCGTCAGGCGCAACCGGCCACACCCGCGGACCGTCCCCTTCGCCCCCAGTCATCACCGAGACCACCTTCACCGCCGAAAGGTCGACCGGCTTGCCGGTCGCATTGACGACACGCCCGCGCACTACACCAGTCGCCCGACGCATGAGTATCGGCGGAGCCTGGGTCACGGACGCGACGGAGGATATCTCCACAATCCGGTCGCTTTCCCCGGGTTCAATGTCCAGCGCGCCTACGCCGGACAATGACATGCTGTAGGAGGCACCCGGTTGCAACCCTATGACGGTGAACGTCGCGCTTGACAGATCCGCACCCCAGCCATTCACGGTGGACACGAAGACCGACGTCCATGAGCGGGTGAAGTCCTGCCGGTTGGTGAGCCCTATCTGCACCCAGAACCCTGGCGTTTGATTGCCTTCCCACCATGAATAGCGCGAAACGATGTCATTGACATCGTCCAGCACCCGGATGACACCGGCAAGCCTGGCCCCCATAGCAAGGGTAATGGGGGGATACAATATCGTTCCGGAGCCGACCATCACCGTGAATTCGCGCCGCGCGAGCAGACCGGACTCCACACCGAGCGTGTAGGTGGTGTTCGGGGTCAGCGCATCGAGTACAAACTGGCGAGACGCCCCCGGCGCGAGTTCCTGGTCGCTGAAGTACACCCAGCTGCTGGTGCCTCCCGTACCGTCTTTGGTGTTGGCGTATACGTTCACGTTCAAACCCTGTCCGCGCGAGTGCACGCGCAACTCGTCTATGGCTGCGGGATCGGTAGACAGCTGTACGGACGATTCCAACCTCGCCGCACGGATGAGTCCGATGTGATGCGTCACCGATGATGCCGTCACATTCAGAACCGTCGCCGCTGCGACATATCCCGGAGCCGTCGCCGATATCCGCTGTTTTGAGTTGGGCGCGACGAACAACTCGTAGCCGGCGACCGCCTGTGACACCCCCGGTCCTGCCGGCAGCGGGACGCGGACGTCGGTCCACCCGGAACCCGGGCCGCTCATGTTGTCCGCCCGCACCTGCACCCAGATGTCGTACATCAGGTTGTTCCACTGGTCACGCACCGTTCCGGCTTGCGGTGGATGGGGGAGTGTGACCAGGCCGGACACCGGAACTCCGCGTGCGAGGTTCGCCTGTACAGCCGTCCCGGTGGACAACGAAGCCGGAATCCCGTCCTGCGTCCACACGATGTATCCCGCCCGCTGAATGCTCACACCGTACTGTTCCCCGGCGCGCAAGCCGGACACCTCGAATGTGCCGTCGGCGCGGGTGTACGCCTGGTTGCCGCCGGAGGTTCCGCCGGCGCTGACGCGGGCTCCCGGCACAGGCTGGCCGGTCATCGCATCGGTGACCCTGCCCCGAATCCCGGCGGTGAGCACGGTCACGCTGGTGACCGCAACCGCATTGATTCCGTCCTTCTCATCAAACGTCGGATCATCCACTTCAATGCGCATCAGGTAGATGCCGTTCGCGACCGGGTTCCAGACGGGGTCCCTCCCTTCCCACGACAGCTGCACGCGCGCGGTCGCGGAGCCGCCCATCACCTGCAGACCCCATCCGTCGACATACTCCTGGACTGAGACATCGCTGGTTGAAACGAGCGCGTTGTACTGGTCTTCGGACAGAGGACCGATGAGGCGTGAGTAGTCCGGGTTGTTGTAATCGATGGTATCGTTGAGAGACTTCTTCAGCCAGCGGCGTCCCTGGTTGTCGTAGAAAAACATGCGCTCGTCCACCGGGTCAAATATGCCGTTGCGGTTGGTGTCTACGACCATGCGTACGCTGGCGCCGTTCTGCCAGAGCGTCTCTGAACTGCCGACGATGTAGGTGAACCCAACGTGCGCGGTATCATCAAACCCGTCAAAGTCCGGAGAGATGACCGGAGGGTACACGCCGAGATCGGCAATGGTTACCGGCGGTTTCGCACTGAGGTGCAGCGTCCCGGCGTGCCACAGTCCGCCGTCCCACGAAGCGTCGAAGCTGAGGTGAACAGTATCGGTGCGGAATCCCTGACGGGACGCCTGCAGCAGGTATCCGTACACATTGGGCCCCTGGTTCACCTTTAGCGTAACCGAACTGAACTGGCAGTTGTACTGAAGAGTGACGCCGAGGCCCGCATCATAATAGGTCGCAGGCGATAACAGGGTCGTCCGGGTTGCGATGATCACGTCGTTGGCCGGCTGGTAGTCGTTGTACCCGCCGGTGTCAACCAGGAACACCACCGCTCCCGGCATCGGCTGTCCGGCGGCATCGCGCACCAATGCCCGCAGGGTCACCGTGATCGTGGTTGCCGCGACCGCCGGATCGGTGAGCGATACCGCAGTGGTTACTACGGTGCTGCCGGTCAGTGTAAACGGACCTACGAATCCCCACGGCTCGGAGGGATTGCGCATGGCGTCGCCGTTGAGATCGGCGTATGCCCGAACGTAGTACGGCATTCCGTCCGGCAGGCCGGCGATGGTGAACGACCCCGGGCCGTAGCGCGTGAACGTCCCGCGCACCTCGTAGATGTCCCCGGTGCCCCCGCCGATACCGGCCTCCACGAAGATCTGCGGGGAACCGACGACTCCTGCGCCGTAGCTGATGCCTCCCGTGATGGTGTTGTTCCCTGTCGAACCCGTGCGATTGTACACGGTGATGTCCGCGTTTCGTTGTTCCATGGCGCCGCTCACCGCGAACGGCCCATAGAAACCCGCGGGATGCTGCTCCGCCGGCGTCATCGGGTCATTGTCATCGATCATCGCCACAACATAGTAGTCCGAACCCGATGCCACGTTGTCCATGAAGTACGGCCGGCCGTTGAACACACCCGACTGGGGACCCAGGTTCAGCGTCCTGACAGGCGTCCAAGACGGACCGGGCATGCCGAAGCCGAGCATCACCTGCAGATCACCGGACACACCTCCGGTATAGGAGATTTTTCCAGACACCTTGGCCTGTCCGATAGAGAACCCGCCCGTTGACACAATAAAGTGGAATATCTGAGAGACGGATTCCGCGGCGCCGCCTGCCGACGATGCCCTGACATTCCATTCATAGATTTTGCCGAACTCAAGCGGCGCACCCCGCTGGTCAAAATTGTACTGAATGGACGTCTGCTGCGGCGAAATATCGTAGTACCCCCACATGAAACGACCGCCGTAATCGTAGCGCTCACGTACTTCTATCCCATACCGCCCGGCACCGGCGGCGGGCATCCATTGAAACACAACATTCGCCGGACCCGGCACCGCGGCGTTGTGCGAAGGGGCCATGGGAACGGCGTACCTCTGATAGAACCCGGTCACCTGCCACGTGCGGTACGTCGTAGTCGCCGGATCCACCAGTGCGAAGGTGTAGGTAAGGGGAAGCGCCGGAGGTTGCCCGTTCCACTGGGGTGCGTCGTTCTGCCATCCCAGCGCCCAGGACGACCATCTCCCGTCGGCATACCCTAAGTTCATCGTACCGTTCGTCTGGCCGCCGATACCCGGCCCGGTCACCCGCACGGCGGTCACAGCGGACGAATCAGCTTCCACCTCAAACTCAACACGGTAACGGTCCGGATATTCACACACTGTCCGGCACAGCGGTTTTTCACTCCAGAACGGATTGGGGACTTCATCGGTGCCGTCTACGAGAGCGATGGTCGGGATATTGATGATCTGACCGCTGAGCACCCGGACCGGCGTGGGACTGACGGTGGTGCCGTGTATGCCCCACGGGTCGTACTTGGTCAGATCCATCGTACCCCGGGTGAACAGCACCACCGCGACATACCAGGTCACCGCCGGATTCAAGTCTCGCAGCTGGAAGTGATTGTTGTCCATGACCTCCGTGTGATGTTCCGGTTGGGTGCGGAACTGCGGGTCGCTGCCGGCGAAGGCAACCATCACACCGGTCCGTGTTCCGGTGTACACCACGTTCCCCTCGATGCTTCCCGGCTGCGGCGGCGGCATGGTGTAGTCGTGATCGAAGACGAACTCAACGTCGTTCGGGAACGTCCCCACGCGCAACACCTTCATCCTCACCGTCTTGCCCTGATCGGTCAAGAACGTGTACACATGCCCGGGGATCGGTTGCACTGCCGTGGGATCGGACCGGGTATTGGGAAACCCCACGACGGTCACCAGCGGTACATCCCCGTTATCATGTATGCCCCACCCGCCGCCGTACATCACCACCAGCTCGTTGGAACCGGAGTCGGAGGTATACCGCAGGTCTGAAATCTCCCAACCGACCATCATTCGGGCTTCAAAGTCGAAGCCGTCCATATTGAGCAACAGCACGGGATTCATCGAGCCGCTGCTTGCAGAGATCGCGATATCACGCCCGATCACGGGACCCGATGCTACAAAGAACGGCGTCATTGAGTGAATGGCTTTGGGATCGCCCTGCGTCGGATCCATGCCCACCTGCGGCGGGAAGAACGGCGGAGAGTTGTCCTTACAGGCCATCACCCACACGTTGCTGTTGAACGGCACCTGCAGCTGGTATGCGACCGGCGGGGTCTCCCAGTACCCGCGGGCGGACGGGGTGCCCGCCACCACGCACGGCGTACCCCAGGCGCCCGATGTGGACGCCCACACCCAGATCTGCCCAGGCCCTACAGCATTAGAAAACACCGTTCCCTCCACCACCGCCTGCGCGGACGCCCACCCGGTGCACACAAGGCATACGGCGGCGGCAAATACCGCACGAAACATGGTGACTGGTCTCATGGGATGGATACCCCCTGGGGAGTAATTATCGTCGGGAAGCACTGCATGGCACTCCACAAAACATCCTGCATTGCATATGGAAACCCCGGCAGCATCGAGACATTCCGCTGCGACGACCTCCAGCGGGCGCGTTACAGCCCGACCGGCTTCGGAAAAATCACTTCCTTTACCATGTGATATATACCAGCCACAGGGCCCGTCTGTCAACCGGATGTGACCGACATCACGAGCGTACGTCCGCCGGCATCCCGCTGCCGCTGCGTTCGCCCGACCCGGTGTCACCCGGCTCCCGGCGTACACATGGGGCGGGCCGGCAGCAAATCCCGGCCTTCCCCACCCGCGACCACTCCAATGATACACCACTTATCCGTGTTTGTCAAGACCGAACACCCGCACATGATTATACCCGGGCCACGGCGGCCTTCATATATTCCTAACCGGGTGTTTATCGGCCTCTTACATCCACACGGCATAGTATCACTAAAAGCACGCGGGAACACCCCTATCGGGAGGACAACGCACCGTGGCGAAAGCAGACCTGCATGTACACTCCAAGCATTCCGAACACCCGTCCGAATGGTTTCTGCAGCGCATCGGCGCCCATGAATCGTACACCGAACCCGAATTCATCTACGAAACCGCAAAGTCGCAGGGCATGGATTTCGTGACCATCACGGACCACAACCGCATCGATGGGGCGCTGCTGCTGCGGGAACGACACCCGGCGGACGTCTTCACCGGCGTGGAAACCACCGCCTACTTTCCCGAAGACGGCTGCAAAGTGCACGTGCTGATCTACGGTCTCGAGGCCGAACACTTCGATGAAATCCAGCGGCTGCGCACCGACATTTACCAGCTGCGCGACTTCCTGCAGGAGCAGGAACTCGCACACGCGGTCGCCCACGCCACCTACCCGGTCAACGGCAAACTGTCGCTGTCCGTGCTAGAGAAACTCATCCTTTTGTTTGACACATTTGAAGGGATCAATGGGGGCCGCAACGCCCCCAACAACGAGGGCTGGATGAACTACCTGCGCCGCCTCACGCCCGAACGCATCGAAGACCTGCGGCGCCGCCACCGCATCGAGCCTGTGGGCGGAGAGCCCTGGGTGAAAGGGCTGACCGCGGGTTCCGACGACCACGGCGGACTGTTCATCGGCAAGACCTTCGCGTCCGCCGAAGCCGCGACGCCGGTGGAGTTCCTGCGCCGTTTGCGTTCCAAAGCCGGCACACCGCACGGACGCCACAACGACTACCAGTCACTCGCGTTCACTATCTACAAGGTCGCATATGATTTCTCGCGCACCAAACAGGATTCCCCGGCCCGCACCCTATTCGGCCAGCTCAGCGAGTTCATCTTCAACCGACGGGAACTCTCTCTGGGGGACCGTTTCAAACTCAACTTCCTGCGCACGGGCTCCGGCGACCGCATGGACACGCTCATCGTGCAACTGGTGGACGAGCTGCGCGCACACGCCGACACCCCTCCCGACCGGCGGTTCGCCCTGGTGTACGACAAGGTGGCCGCCATCTCCGACGAGTTTCTCCTGACGATGTTCCGGTCGCTTGAGCGCGACCTGGCAAAAGGAGACCTGGCACGTCTCATCAAGAACATCTCGGCCTCCCTGCCCGGCATCTTCCTGTCGGTACCGTTCTTCTCCACCGCCAAGCACCTCGCCGACAGCCGGGGGCTGCTGCAGCAGCTCGAACAGAGCGCCGATCCCGCCGCCCGCCCCGCCGGACGACGGACCCTGTGGTTCACCGACACCCTCACCGACCTCAACGGCGTGTCCGTCACCCTGCGCGAGATTGCGCACAGGGCCCGCGAACAGAACCTGGATGTCACCATTGTCTCATCACTGCTGCCCGGCAAACAGACCGATGACCTGCCCGCCAATATCATCAACCTGCGCCACCTGCACTCCTTCCACCTGCCGTACTACGAATCGTACGTCCTCATGATTCCGTCCCTGCTGCACGCCCTCAAAGACCTTCATGACGCACGCCCGGACCAGATCTACATCTCCACCCCCGGGCCGGTGGGTCTGCTGGGCCTGCTGATGAGCCGCCTGTTCGGTGTCCCCGCCATCGGCGTGTATCACACGGACTTCCGTGCCCAGGCGCTGGACGTCACCGGGCAGGAATCCGTCGCCGGACTGCTGGAAGGGTACCTCAAGTGGTTCTATGGGGCGATGGACGAAATCAAAGTCCCCACCCGCGAGTATATGAGCATCTTGGAATCACGCGGCTACGACCGGCTGCGGATGAGCGTGTTCAAACGCGGCATAGACGGGTCTCGCTTCTCCCCCGTGCCGGGAGCCCGTGAGCGGGTGCGCCGCGCCTGGCGGCTGCCCGACGGACCCATGCTCCTGTACGCCGGCCGGATCTCCAAGGACAAAAACCTGCAATTTCTTCTGGATGTATTCGGACGGATGGCCCGCACCCGGCCGACCGCCAGCCTCATCATCGCGGGCGACGGCCCCCACCTCGCGGAGCTCCGCCGTACCATGCCACCGGCGGGAACCGTGGCGTTCACCGGCGCGCTCCGGCGCGACGCCCTCATCGAGCTGTACTCCGCCGCCGACGTATTCGTTTTCCCCTCGCTGACTGACACGTTCGGAATGGTGGTGCTTGAAGCCCAGGCCTGCGGACTGCCGGCGATCGTCTCCGACATCGGCGGGCCGCGCGAGATCATCGTGAACGGAAAGACCGGGTTCACCGCAGCCGCCAACGACCCGGTGGACTGGGACGAGAAACTCAACTATCTGCTGAACCTCGCGTCGGAACATCCCGCGGTGTTCGCGGGAATGCGCCGCGCAGCGCGACGCAACGTTCTCATCCGGTTCGGCTGGGACGCCGTCCTGCGCGACATCACCGGAGCGACGCACATCCAACCATCGGTGACGCTTCCCGAACTGGCGGAACCCGCCGAAACGGAACAATCTGTCACCATTCCGGCAACCGCTGCAGCCTGACCGTCCGCCGGCGTCTGGCACACAACATCACCGGGGGACCTCTGTCCGCAGGGTTCAGATAAGCCGGGGCTGATCCTTTCGGACGTATGACACGCCGAGATGTCGGTAAGCGAGTTCCGTAGCGACACGCCCGCGCGGGGTGCGCTGCAGGAACCCCGACTGAATCAGGTACGGTTCATACACATCGGTGATGGTGTCCACCTCCTCGCTGACCGCCACCGCGAGCGTGTCCAGTCCCACCGGCCCTCCCGAAAACTTGTGGATGATGGTGTGCAGAACCTTGCGATCCATAGGGTCAAGTCCCTGGTCATCCACCCCAAGCGCGTCCATTGTGCGTTGCACCACCTCTGCCGTGATGTTCCCGTTTCCCTGTACCACCGCGAAATCGCGTGCGCGGCACAGCAGGCGGTTGGCCACCCGTGGCGTCCCCCGGCAGCGACGCGCCAGTTCCGCGCACGAAACATCGTCGATGCCCACGCCGATGATCCCCGCCGACCTCCGGATGATGCATTCCAGTTCCTGCGGCGTGTAAAATCCGATGTTCTCCACAATGCCGAACCGCGAACGGAACGGCGCCGACAGCATCCCGCTGCGCGTCGTCGCGCCCACCAGCGTGAACTTTTCCACCGGCAGGCTGAGGATTTTGCCCGCAGGCCCCTGCCCGATGGTCACATCCATGCGGAACTCCTCCATCACCGAGTAGAGCGCCTCCTCCACCGTCCGGTTCATCCGGTGAATCTCGTCAATGAACAGAATATCCTGGTGCTGCAGGCTGCTGACCAGCGCCGCCAGATCTCCGGTCTTGGACAGCGCGGGTCCGGACGTGACCTTTACCGCGGTGCGGAACTCGTTGGCAATGATGTAGGCGAGCGTGGTCTTGCCGGTTCCCGGCGGCCCGCAGAAAATGCAGTGGTCCAGCGCCTGCCCGCGGCGTCGCGCCGACTCGATGAACACCCGGAGGTTGCTCTTCAGCTGCTCCTGCCCGATGAACTCGTCCAGCGTCCGCGGTCGCAGTGTCAGCTCCTGCTCGGACTCCTCCGGCAGCGGCTGCGGGGATGAAACCCGTGTACGCTGTTCCTCTGTCATAATCAACGCTCCGACGCGGCCATGAGCTGCACCGCCTTCTTGAGCAGCACCGGCATCTCCCCGGCGTCCGGCGGCGCGTCGCCGCCCCGTTCGCGCATCACCTGCTCGGCGACCACCCGCGCCCGCTGCTCCGAATACCCTAGACTGACCAGCGCCGACACCAAGTCTTCAGCCGCCCCGACCGACGCCAACCGTTCCGCGGACACCGGCGGCGCCGCCGGCAGCGACTTCAGCGATCCCAGCGACGCCAGGATCTTCTCAGCCGAAGCGCTGCGGAACCCGAACAGCGACATCAGCGCCTTGAGATTGCGCGATGCGACCGCCCCCCAGAAATCCCCGATATTGGCGGACACCTTGTCCAGGTATTCCAACGCTTTTTTGGGGCCGACATTGGACAGGTTTTCCTTAAAGGCGAGGAATATCTCCTTCTCCTGGCGTGACAGAAACCCGTACAGCACCGGCCCGCCCCCGCCGTACAGACCCCCGGAACACTCCACGATGCACAGCGTGACCCGCTGCCCCTCCGCGAGCCGCGCCAGCGTCGTTCGCGCCACCATCACCTCAAAACCGATCCCGTTGACGTCCAGCACGCACGCGCCGGTCGCCTCGTCCAGTGCCGCCACCGTTCCCGTCAGATGCGCGTACACCGCTCAGCCTCCCCGCGCGCCCGCCGCCCGGCCGCACAATCGTTCCAGACCCGCAGCCGAATGGAAGCAGCACAACGCGATCGCCACAGCATCATTGGCGTGCTCCGAACGTATCGGCTCGGACAGCGAAAGATGCAACTGCACCATCCGGCGCATCTGCGACTTGTCCGCGGACCCGAACCCCGCGACGGCGGATTTCACCGACTTCGCAGAAAACTCGCTCATCGGCACCCCGTGCAAACCGCACAGCAGGTACACCACCCCGGTCGCCAGATACGCCGGCACATTGCTGCCCGCCGCCGTCGTGTACATCTGCGCCTCAATGCTCACCTGATCGGGCCGGTACTCCCGGAACACTCCGTCCATGGCCCGGAACAGCACGGCGAGACGCTCCGGCAGCGGAACCTTCGGCCCAGTCGACACATCCCCCGAATCGACCAGCTTCGCCGTTCGCCCCCGCAGCGACTCGATCACCGCCCAGCCGGTGTGCGACAGCCCCGGATCAATCCCCATGATCCTCATCGTCGGGACACCGCGCGAACCAACCCGTCACATAAACAGCCGTCGGTATGTTCAGTCATCACGGCAGGGGTGTACAAAATCACGCCGATGATGTCAACGCAACGTCAGCGTACCGGCATCCTGGAAGACGGTGGGAGCGGCGTACAGCAGCGATGATCGGCCGTGGTGTGGAACGGATGGACCGGAGACCGTCATGCCGGGGTGCTTATGTCGGTCCCGGCGGCCGTACGGCGTAGTCACGGGGGTACTTCGCGGCAACCACCATCACCACTGTGGAGACAGGCCGCCGCGCAGCCCGATCGGGTCGCAGCTGATGAACACCCCCAGCCCGGGATCCTGGTACCTCGCCCGCATGTACACCAGCCCGTCGTCGGCATCCGCGCTCACGCCGTAACCGCCAACGTACTGGTAGCCGTTGATCGAATCTTTCTTCACGTTCCAGCACTTTCCGTAGACGTCGTAGAAGTACTCCTGCACTAGGTTCCCCTGACCGTCGGTGAGCGCCCGGGTGTTGCCGAGATGGTCGTAGAGGTAGTAGTACTTCTCACGAACGCAGTTGGGATCACCCGGGTTCGCCCGGTACTCCCGGCTGATAATCTCGTTGCCGATGGTGTTGAGGGCACGGATGTTGCCGGAGGCGTCGGTTTCAAGGAGCACGGAGGCGTTGTCCCAGTAGTATTTCGTTGTCTCCCCATTTCTCGTCGTCTGACGGATGCGACGCCCAGCAAAGTCGTATTGCATCGTGCTGGCGCTCGTGTCGGGATGGGTTATCCCCAGCAGCCGGTTGCGGTAGTCCCCAGTGTACGTGGTGGTCTGGCCGTTGGTTGTTTTTGTTCTTTGGTTGCCTTCGTTGTCGTACGTGAAGGAGGCGTACTGCCCGCAGGCAAGCATCTCGTTAGCGTTGGGGTGTGAGGATGCCTCCGCTGACTGAACGGAACATCGTGTCCGCAACAACGCGAAGGTTACTGTGCTGCGCTGATGCGTTCCATGTCCTCGGCGGAGATGTCAAAGTTGGCATGGACGTTTTTGACGTCGTCGTGTTCTTCCAGTTCGTCCATCAGGCCCAGCATCTGTTCAGCGTCTTTGCCGGTGAGTTTGATATAGTTTTCCGGAACCATGGTGACTTCGGCGGTTTCCAGCTTGAACTTGGCGCCGAGCGCCGCCTTGACGGTCTCGAAGTTCTGCTGGCTGGTGAGCACTTCAAACACAGAATCGTCGTCTGTCTTGACGTCATCGGCGCCGGCGTCCAGAGCGACGCTCATCACTTCATCTTCGGAAGCGGCGGTTTTGGCGATGGTGATGTAGCCTTTGGTGCTGAACATGTACGATGCGCATCCGGCGTTGCCGAGCGAACCGCCGCGGTGCTCGAAGATCTTGCGCATTTCCGAGGTGGTCCGGTTTTTGTTATCGGTCGTCGCCTCGACGATGACGGCGACCTTTGCAGGACCGTACCCTTCGTACACGACTTCCTCGTAGGTTGCGCCGGGGAGTTCACCGGTGCCGCGCTGGATGGCTTTTTTGATGTTGTCGGCGGGCATGTTGGCTTCGCGGGCGGTTTCGATCGCCTTGCGCAATCGGGGGTTGTTTTCGGGGTTGCCACCCTTCTCGCGTGCGGCGATGACGAGTTCGCGGATGATCTTGGTGAACAGCTTCCCGCGCTTGGCGTCGAGCGCGCCCTTCTTGTGTTTGATCCCTGCCCACTTGGAATGACCCGACATAGCGCCTCCGTGGTGACGGTGATTGAATCGGCAAGCAACATACAACCGACGCCCGCGGAACGGACGAGGGGTTGTGCCTGTTTGTGCGCACATGTACCAAATATATGCCGGCGTTGTCAAGCTAAAGCAGCGCCGGGGACCGGCGGTGGGCTGGACGGAGTGTCAGCGGGGACGTTCCGGCGTCTTTCCGGACCGCTTGCGTTCGCGGGAGCCGCCGTACATCATCAGCGCACCGGCGATGGACAGCAGTACGGCTGCGATTCCGGAGATCGGTACCGCCACACCTTCCGCGACCGCGATGTAGAAGGGGTGCGATCCGGTGAGCATGGAGTGGAAGCCGAAGCCGACTCCGAACAGGAACAGCCCACCTCCCGCGATGAGTTTGAGCATGGGGGGTCACCTCACAGTTTCAACGCAATGACGATGCCGCAGGCCATGGGGACCGCCAAGGTGCCGATGAGGCGGTTCCAGACCGGGTAGTTGAAGTCGCGCAGTTTGAGAGCGCAGCATGCAACGATCAGTACACCGAACGACACGACGAACACCGGAACGCCGACATCCTGCCAGATGTTGTGGCGCAGGAACAGCCACGTCCCGACCGAGACAAGCGACACGACGACCACCAGCAGCCGTCCCAGCCAGAACGCCAGACCATTGAGAACCACGGCGGGCAGGCTCAACGCGTACACCCGGAGTGACGCGGATGAAACCCCCAGCACCAGCAGCGCGTACCCGGCAAATCCCAGGAGGCAGGGGGTCTGGCGGACGCGCGCCTCGCGAATGAAACGCGCATGGAACGCCTCGAAAGTGACCAGGAAGGAGCGGCGCAGGTCCTCCAGCGAGTAGATGGCGGGTTGGCCGGCGGTGCGTCGGGCTGCGCCCGTGACGAGGGTTCTGACCGTGGTTACCGCGGCCCGCGTGTCTCGTAACGCCCGTTCCTGCGGCGAGAGTCTGGGCAGATACATCAGGGCGTACACCGCGAACAGCAGGATGATGATCAGCGCGGCTCGCATCGAGCGATGGCCGAATCGCTACTTGAACTCCAGGAATCCGACCACGCGGGTCAACGGCTGCACGAAGGCGATGCCGTTGCCGGGCTTGTCAAGCCGTGCTTTCTTGACGATGGTGTCGAACAGTGTATCGGTTTCCTCGGGTTTGGCGATGATGAACACCACTTCCTTCTCGGGTTGGATGAAGCTGCCCAGCAGCCCCAGCCGCTCGCGCACCCCGGTTCCCCGCGCGAAGTACATGGTCGCTCCGGCGGCGCCCGCCTTCAACGCCTCCTTGACGAGTTCGTCGGCCTTGCCGCGCTGTACGACGCAGGTGATGAGGTTGTACTCTGCCATGGTGTCCTCCCGTGCGGTCGATCCGCCGGATCCGTCCCCTGTATCGGGTATCTCCATGTATCAAACTCCGCGGGCACTGTCAACCCGCCGTGACCCGGGTCACTATCCCTGCTGGCGTGCCAGAGCGAACGCCACGCGCATGACATCCGACTGGCTGATCATGCCCACCACCCTGCGCTGTGCATCCACCACCGGCATGCGCACGATATTGTGCTGGTACATGACCATGATGGCGCGCATGACCAGGTCGTTCTCGCCGATACTGTGCACTTCGCTGGTCATGATGTCGTCCACCGTCAGGGTGTCGCACAGGTCAATGGTGGCATCGGAGGACGGCGTCCGGAGCGACTGGTTGCGTCGCTTTTCGATGAACAGCAGGAGGGTTTCCTCGGTCAGATCGTTGGTGTTGATGTTGAAGTACTGACCAACCAGGACTTTCAGCAGGTCCCGGATGCTGACCACACCGACCAGCACGCCCTCTTCGTTGACGACCGGCGCCGAGTGCAGCTTTCGTTCCAGGAACACCAGCAGCACGTTCTTAACAGGGGTGCCGCTGGTGACGGTGGTGACGGCACGCACCATGATATCCCTGACTTTCATGCGCATGCACCTCCAGACCGCAAACCCACCGCCATGGTACGCATGACGTCGGACTGGCTGACGATGCCCACCAGCGATCTGCCCCGGGTGACCGGCAGCCGGTGGACACGGCTGGTGAACATCATGGCGGCAGCATCGATGACCGGGGTATCCTCCCACACGAACTTGACCGCTGCGCGCATGATGTCAGCAACCGTGAGATCCTCGTTGATGCGCAGCGCCGACATCGCGGTGCTTAAATCGGCATCGCTGACCTTGTCCAGCGACGGGATGAGCGCTATGTAGTTGGTCATGAACATTTTCATGACATCGCGGATGCTGACAATGCCGACCAGCGTCAGGTCTTCGGCAACCACCGGTGCGGAGTGCAAATGCTGCGAGCAGAACTCGCTGATGAGCCGGCTGACGGGCATGTCCTTTTTAGCGTAGAAGACACTCCGGGTCATGATCTCCGCCACGGTCATGGCATAGATGTTCATCGTGGTCCCTCCTGTTTGACGGAGCCCCGCGGTGCCGGTACGGGAGCAGAACGCAGCGATTGCAGGTAGGCGTCGGCGATCCGCCGGATGTCGGGATCGTCCGGTATCTCCTTGAGCAGCGGAACCGCCTCACAGGAAACCCGCGCGATGCCGCGGCCGGCGGCAAACTCCAGATCAAGTTTCAGGACATGTTCCCCGTTGCGGCCCGCCTGCGCGATGAGGGTACGCCCCACCCGCACCGGTTCCTTGAGGAGCGTCTGCGAGTGCCCACCCACTATGATGTCTACGTACGGGAACTGCGCAGCCAGTTCCCGGTCCCGGTCGAATCCGGCGTGCGACAGCACGATGAGCACGTCGTACTCGCCCGCGCGCGCGTCCGCAAGACCGCCGAGCACGGACCGGGCGTCGCGCATTTCCAGGTGTTTGGTGACCCGTTCCGGGTACAGAGCGAAGGTATCGGGATCGGTGATGGCAAGCACCAGGAACCGGATGCCGTCGCGCACGAGCAAGCGCTCCATGGGGGCGATGGTGTGGCAGGCGTTGTCTTCGCACCGGACGATGTTGGACAGCAGGAACGGGATGGCATCGCCAGGCGCGGTGCTGATCGCCGGGATGAATCCTTTCCAGGCGAGCTCCTGATCGCCGATGCCGACAGCGTCGTACTCCATCAGCGCGTAGGCCGCCAGCACCGCACGCGCATGCGCATCCGATACGAACGGCGGCAGCAGGTCGCCGGAATCCAAAACCAGCACGTGGGGATCCGCCTGGCGGATGCGCCGCAGGTATGTCGCGCGCCGCACCAGCCCGCCGTAGGGATGCGTCGGACAGTCGCAGGATTCCAAGTAGCCGTTGGTTGAGTTGGTCAGCAACAGAGTCACACGCCGACGGCGCTGGGGCGCGGCGGGAATTCGAGACGCCAGTGAAGCGACGAAGTCCTCCTGCGGGTCGAACCCCGACTGTACATGGCGGATGATGCCGTCGGCGTCCAACACCATCAGACGCGGCACCTGGGCGACGCCCCGGACCAGCACGCCGCAGGGTTCCCCCAGCATGCGTGCGCCGGGATCCAGCAGCACCGGCAGGGTGACTCCCAACGAGGAGACGAACTGGGATACCACGGCCGGTTTGGCCGTATCAATGCTGACGAGGTAGACTGGAATGGCGGTGCTGGAGGCGAACGCCTGCAGGTGCGGTAGTTCCAGTGCACACGGCTTGCACCAGGTGGCGAAGAAGGAGATCACCGCCGGTTTACCGGCGGAGAGCACCGAGGTCAAGGTGACCCGCCGGCCGTCGAGATCCTGCACACTGAAAGCGGGGAACCGTGTGGCCGGTGTATCGGCACCCGCCGGACGGGCGGCGAGCAGCACCGCAACGGCGCATCCGACGATACGGTTCAGCACCCCTGTGGCACGCATGTCGGCAACTCCCTGGCGCAGCCGATCGGCTGCAACGGTTATGGTCAGCGGCGGAACTTCCAGACGTACTCCGTCAGCTCGTCCAGATCGGCGGTCGCAACACCGATGTACTTGTCGGCGCACCCGTAGTAGATGAACAGGGTGCCGTTGATCACTACGTTGCCGGTCGGGAATACGACGTTCCACACCACGCCTTCCAGTTCGTGGGGAGCTTCCGGCTGCATGATGTGGTGCGGACAGCGAGCGACGATTTTCGCGGGGTTGTCGCCGTCCAACAGCATCACACCGGTCCGGTAGACGTTCCAACGACTCACCCCGTGGTAAATGACCAACCATCCGCGCGGGGTGCGCAGCGGCGGGGTGCTTCCGCCCACTTTCGCCTCTTCAAACTCGTGCGCCGGGTCGGGACCGGCGATAAAGGTATCGCCCCGCCAGTGGATCAGATCGTTGGACCATTCCAGCCAGATGCTGGGCGGGCGCTTGACGCGGGGGCCGATGGGACGGTGGAGGCGGACGTACCGCCCCTTGATTTTTTCCGGGAACAGGATAACGTCACGGTCGTCCACGTCAGACCGGGTGATGGGCCCCAGTTTGCGGAATGTGCGGAAATCCTTCGTGGTTGCCAGGCAGCTAACCGAAAGGTTTCCGCGCACGGCGGGAGAGGCTTTAGGCGGGATGCGCAGCGTCTCGCGGCGCAGCCAGAACTTCGCCGGCGGGAACCGGCGCGTCGCGTAGGTGATGTAGTAGGTGTCGCCGAACTTGACGATACGCGCGTCTTCAACGCCACCGCCGTCGTAGTCCGAACCGGGGCCCAGCACCGGTCGCGGGGATACCCGCGTGAACCGGAATCCGTCGGTGCTGACGGCCAGACCCAGCCGTATGGTGTAGTCGGTCAGCTCTCCGGCCGCACGGTACAGCATCCAGACTTTTCCGTTCTCGTACCAGGCGCCGGGGTTGCACACTTGCATGGATTCCCACGCGTTGCGGGGGTTGGGGCTGAGCACCGGGTTGCCGGTGTGCTTGCGCAGGCGGAATGGTTGCATGGCGATCCTCGCGATCAGGTATCGGTTGCAAAAGGTCAGAAAACCGCGTTCTCGGTTTCCTTGTCGAACAGGTGCACCTTGTCCATGTCGAAGACGACGGGAAGCTTCCGCCCCGCGTGCGCGGCGATGTGAGCGTCCACAACTGCGACGAACATGCTGCTGCCGGCCGCCAGGTGGAGGTGCTTCTCGTTGCCCAAAAGCTCGACGACGTCCACCCCGGCTTCAACGGTGTTGCCGGCGTTGGCAGCACCTGTGTACGTCGCCTTGTCGTGAATGTGCTCGGGCCGTATGCCCAGCGTTGCGGGCTTGCCGTCGTAGGCGGCCGCTTTGGCGGCCAGGACCGGCGGCAGCGTCACCGAGAATCCCCCCTCGTCCAGAACCACCGCGCCGCCCGAGCGGCGTACCGTCACTTCGATGAAGTTCATGGGCGGTGTGCCGATGAACCCGGCGACGAACCGGTTGCACGGGTTGTCGTACACCGTGAGCGGCTCGCCCACCTGTTGGATGACACCGTCTTTCATCACGACGATGATGTCGCCGAGGGTCATGGCCTCCACCTGGTCGTGCGTGACGTAGACGATGGTGGTCTGGAGGCGTTCATGCAGTTTTTTGAGCTGGGCACGCATCTGTACGCGCAGCTTGGCGTCCAGGTTTGACAGCGGTTCGTCAAACAGGAACACCTTCGGCTTGCGCACGATGGCCCGCCCGACGGCTACCCGCTGCTTCTGCCCGCCGGAGAGCTCGCGCGGGGTGCGGTCCAGGTATTGCATGATGTCCAGAACGCCCGCGGCCTCGTCGGTGCGCTGCTTGATTTCGTCTTTGGGGAACCTGCGCACCCGCAGCCCGAACCCCATGTTCTCCTCAACCGTCATGTGGGGATACAGCGCGTAGTTCTGGAACACCATCGCGATGTCGCGGTCCTTGGGATGCACGTAGTTGACCACCCGCTCTCCGACCCAGATCTCGCCTTCGGTGATGTCCTCAAGGCCCGCAATCATGCGCAGGGTGGTGGTCTTGCCGCATCCCGACGGCCCCACCAGCACGCAGAACTGCCGGTCTTCTATGGCCAGCGAGACATCCCGGACCGCGGTGACCTCGCCGTAACGTTTGCACACATTCTTGAGCAGTACCTGGGCCATGGCGCGTTATCCTTTGAGTCCGCTCATCACGAATCCCTTGGTGATGAAGCGTTGATTGACAATGTAGAGCAGCAACACCGGCGTCAGTACGATGACCGAACCGGCCATGAGGAGCGTCCAGTCGGTCGAGTACTGTCCCTGAAACGCCGCCAGACCCACCGGCAGGGTTTTCATGCTGTCGGCGTTGGTGACGATGAGCGGCCACATGAAGTCGTTCCACGCGCCGAGGAAGACGAAGGTACCCAGCGTGAACAGCGCCGGCTTCGACAGCGGCACGATGACGTGGGTGAATATCTGCCAGTAGTTGAGGCCGTCGATGATGGCGGCCTCCTCCAGATCCTTGGGAATGGTCAGGAAGAACTGGCGCAGCATGAACGTGCCGTAGGCGCTAAAGAGCCCCGGCAGGATCAGCGCGGCGTAGGTGTCTATGAGGTTGAGCTGTTTGCAGACGATGAACACCGGTATCATGGTCACCTGCCCGGGGATCATCATCGTGCCCAGGTATCCGAGAAACAGCTTGTTGCGCCCCGGGAAATCCAGCCGCGCGAAGGCGAAGGCGGCCAGTGCGGAGGTGAACACCTGTCCCAGCGTCACGCTGCAGGAGACGATGATGCTGTTGATGAAGTACCTGCCGAAGGGCACCCGCATCCACGCGTCCGCATAGTTGCGCCAGTGGATTTGCTGGGGGATGAACCGGGGCGGGAAGGCGAACACCTCCGCCGGGTGCTTGAGTGAAGTGGACAGCGTCCACAGGAATGGGATGATCAGAATCACCGCCAGCGCCGTCATGCCGCCGTACAGCAGGACCAGGTTCGCCGCCTGTCGCAGCATTTTCCGTCGTTTGAGCCGCCGCATCATGTTCGTGTCGGCCATGGTTAGAAGTACTCCCCCATCCGCTTGCGCATGTTCCACTGGATGATGGTCAGGGCGAAGATGATGCCGAACAGCACCCACGCGATGGCGGATGCATAGCCCATTTTGAACCACTCGAACGCGTTCCGGTAGATGTAATACACGATGGTGGTGGTGGATCCCGCGGGACCGCCCTGGGTCATGACGTACTGGATACCGAACGCCTGGAACCCGCCGATCACGCTCATGATGATGATGAAGAAGTTCACGAACGACAGCATCGGCCAGGTGATTTTCCAGAACTGGGTCCAGGCGGACGCGCCGTCGATGCGGGCCGCTTCGTAGAGATCGTCAGGAATGCTCTGCAGGGCGGCAAGGTACAGCAGCATGCTGTAGCCAAACCCCCACATACCGGTCAGAATCAGCGCCGGTTTGGACCACGCCGGATCACCGAGCCAGTTCGGCGGCCGGGTGGCTGCGATATTCGCCAATCCGACGAGTGCATCCGAGACGAACGACCCCTGGAACCATCCCGCGATCCCGGTGAGGAACCCCTTCACGGAACTCTGCACCATGCGTATCGTCGCGTTCAGCAGGCCGGTGTCGCCGTTGAGGATGAGCCGCCACAGCATCGCCACCGCAACCATGGGGGAGATCACGGGCGTGAAGTAGATGGTTCGGTAGGCGATGATGCCGGGCAGCTTGCGGTTGATGAGCATCGCCACCAGCAGCGCGATCAGCATGTTGATGGGAATGCCCGCCATAAGGTAGACGGTGTTCCAGAGGTACCGCCAGAAATCGCGGTCCTTGAACAGCTCGACGAAGTTCTGAAGACCGACGAACCTAGCCGGCTGCAGGATGTCCCAACTGAACAGCGACAAACCCAGGGATACCACTACGGGAATCAGGGTGAACAGCATGAAGCCGCTGATGTTCGGGAGCAGGAAGAGGTACCCGACATTGGTCTTGCGCCAGAGGATGTTCTTGCGCGCGCGCACGGCTTCGGACGCCGGTGACGGGGACACCGGATCCGGCGATACGGACTGTCCGGATGTCGGAGCATCAGCCATTATCTGACCTTTCGGTACGCGGGAACCGTCCTCCGCGCGAGATTATGTGCTTTTTGTACAAAAAAAGGAACGACGAAAGCAAGCATTTCCCGGGTATGAACCGCGCCCCCGCACTACGGTTCGCCCCGAATCATGTCGATCGCCAGCAGGTTCCAGTTCCAGAATCCCGGATTGTTCACCCCTCGTCCGGTTTCAGGGCTGTAGTACTCGTGCAGCGTGTCGGTTCGGGTGAGGTCGCGTCCGAGCAGCGCAACGATACGGCGGGAGAGAACCGCAGCCTCGCGCCGGTACCCGTAGCGCAGGAGCCCCCTCCACACAATCCAGTTGGGCAGAATCCATACGGGTCCCAACCAGTTGCTGGGATTGCCGCGCTTGATTTCCGGCTGGTACATTTGTTCGTCGCGCGATATTGCACGGACACCGAAGGGCGAAAGGAACCGCCCCGGATCCATCAGGTGTTCACGCACCATCCGCCGGGCCTGCGTCCGCGTCGCGATGCCGCCCCACATCGTCAGAAACCCGGTCCAGACGAGTACCTTGAGCGGCAGGGTCTCCCAGAAAGCGTCCAGGGTGCGGTGCACCCATCCCAGCGCCGTACGGCGGCGACACTGGACGTCCACGGTGTAGTAGAACCCGTCACGTTCGTCCCAGCAATGGCGGCGGATCGCTGCGGCGAGAGCTGACGCCTGCGTGCGTGCCGCTGCGGCGTCCTTCGTCCTGCCGAGCATACCAGCGATCCGCGCGGCGGCGCGCAGGTCCTCGCACATCAATACATTGGGCAGGAGGTTTGCCGATGAGAACGGGGGTCGTGCCCAGGTGGTCGGGTCATCGTCCACCCCGATGGCCACATCGGAGCCCCAAACGAACAGGCCGCACCGGTCCAGGTACCGTGTGCGCCAGCAGGCGTGAAAACGTTTGAGGGGCGGGAACAGGGTACGGGCGAGACGGTAATCGCGTGCGGCACGGGTATAGGCTAGCAGCATCTGCCCGAACACCGGCTTGCCCATGTTGGTTTCTTCACCGGTAGGCGTCGGCCGGACGGTGCACGAGAAAACGTCGCCGCACGCTGGTGTCATGTTGATGGGCAGGGAACCGTCCGAGCTCTGGTGATCGAAAAAGTTACGCAGCGAACCGGCTACGTGATCCAGGAACATCCTGCGGAAATCGGCGGTGAACCGCGGGCCAATGACGGGATCCCCAAACAGTTGCAGCACCGCAACCGTGGCCCAGAAAGAGTCCCAATCCCAGAGTTGACGCCGGTACCCGCCTCCGGGCTGGAGGTACGGATGGCGGAGTTTGCCTTCGGCGGGACGCAGCATCTTCGGAACCGCTGCAACCGCCGCCTCCCGCAACAACGTCGCGTACCGATCCTCAGCGCTCACCATCCGTTTGATCACGATTCCGCACCACTCCGGTGCTCATCCGCTCGCGGTTCCCACACACCGGGAACTTTCTGCCGCCACCCGGGGACGCCCGGATCGTTGTACGCGTCGGCGAGCGCGCGCGCCATCCGTCGCACCGATGTCCACGAACCGACGCCGCTCACGGCGTCGTAGGCGCGCAGGTTCTGGGCGCCGGCGGCGTTCGCGCAGCGCAGCGCATCCGCTGGTTCCAGGCCGGCCAGCATCGCCCGCAGGAAACCGGCGATGGCGGAATCGCCCGAGCCGGTTGCACTCGCGATGCGATGCACCTTGAAGCTGGCACCGATGAGTTCCCGATCGGCCCACGCAGATGCGGAGATGCCCGTACGCCCGGCGAACGGAGATATCCGGTCCGCTCCCGCGGTGCGCAGGTAGAGGCCGCGCACCGAGCACTTGATGACCACCACCGATCCCCCCCACGTGATGAGCCGCTGTGCGACGGCGGCGGCATCGGCGAACTGCATCGTTTCCATCGGGTCGCCGGAGCGGCTCGCGCGCTTGAGCCGCTCGTAACGCGGGCGGTCCACCATGAAAACGATTTCCTCAAAGCTGGGCAGGAAGACGTCCAGGTACGGCATGAGTTTGCGCAGGATGCGGTCCCAGCGGACCTTCCCCGCTTCGCTGGCCGGATCGGGCAGCGCCATGTCCAGCGACGTTGTCACGCCGAGCTCCTTGACTTTCCGGTAGATGCGCACCAGCTCGGCGCCGTCATTGAGATAGAGCCGCCGCATCAGCGTCGGGTATCCGAGATGGAACAGCCGGGCGCGACGCACGAGGCTGAAATCAATATCGTCGCAACCGAAAGTATCGTTGGTTCCCGGATGGTGCAGAAAGATGCGATCCACACCGGGCACGGCGAGCACCACCGTATAGGAGCTGCTGCCCTCCCGCACAACCTTCATGCCGGAGTCGTCTCCCACGCGCTCGCGGACGATGGAGCGTATGCCGTCGCCGAAGAGGTCACGCCCCACCGCACCCATGAGCGCCACACGGGCACCGAGGTTCCCCAGCACGATGCCGGTGTTGGATACGGCCCCTCCGGTGCTGATCACGGCGGATCCGACCTTGACCAGCGTTCCCGGGCGCAGGGCGGGGGCGCCGCCGGGTCCCGGTGCAAACGTGGGAATGATGTCCAGGCAGATGTGCCCGGCAACGACGGCGTCCAGCGGTCCGTTGGTGGTGCGGGTCATAAGCATCCCCTCATCTGGATGGTTCGTGTTCGAGAACCAGCGCGGCGGCACCCAGCAGCGGCGCGCAATCGCCCAGCATCGCGCGTACGAGTCTGACGTGCTCGCGGGGAGCGGGGTTGATATGTGAACGCAGCGCTGTATCCATGTGCGGCGCAAACAGATCAAAGGCGTTGGCCAACGATCCGCCCACCACGACGATATCCGGATCCACCACATTGATCACGTAGGACAGGGCGATGCCCGCATCGACTCCGAACGAACGCCACGCTTCCAGTGCGGCGGTCTCGCCTGAACGCGCCCGTTCCGCTATCGTTTTCGGATCGGCGTGCACGCCGATGGAACAGCGCTCGTAGGTTCGTTCCAGTCCCCGCCCGGATACATAGTCTTCTATGATACTATCCTTGTAGGGGAAACACCAGATTTCCGCGGCGGTGGTGGTCGCTCCGTTGAAAATACGTTTGTC
>Ga0308417_1000132_pt1 | contig 57763 bp, 49 predicted proteins | sample HotsprSampleOS65_FD_203528 | JGI IMG/M metagenome (GOLD analysis project Ga0308417, IMG submission 203528) | Hot spring phototrophic mat microbial communities from Octopus Spring, Yellowstone National Park, Wyoming, United States - 20090730_OS65 ... | reverse complement strand
CGCATCCTCGCATCCTCGCATCCTCGCATCCTCGCATCCTCGCATCCTCGCATCCTCGCATCCTCGCATCCTCGCATCCTCGCATCCTCGCATCCTTACTGGTATACTATCCTCACACCGCACACGTCTATGGCACTGGAGGCTCATTGTGAAGCACCCTTTCTTCTCGTTGTATACGCATGGATTTATTCGCGTTGCGGTCGGCGTGCCCGGCACCCGCGTGGCCGATCCGGCGTATAATGCCGAGCGCACGTTGCATCTGGCGCAGCGTGCCGATGCACTACACGCCGCCGTCGCACTCTTTCCCGAACTGGGCATTGCCGCCTACACCAATGACGATCTGTTTCAGCAGGATGCCCTGCTGGACGCCACCGTTGCGGCGCTGGATAAACTGGTTGTTGCCAGCCACACACTGCTGCCGGTGGTGATCGTCGGCGCACCGCTGCGCTTCGAGGGCAAGCTCTTCAACTGCGCCATCATCATTCACCAGGGGCGCGTGCTGGGCATCACGCCCAAATCGTACCTGCCGAACTACCGCGAGTTTTACGAAAAGCGCCAGTTTGCCGCTGCCCGCGATGCCCTCAGCCGCGAGGTACTGTTTCTTGACCAGCGCGTGCCGTTTGGCAATGACCTGCTCTACCATGCAACCGATGTGCCACACTTTACGCTGCACGTGGAGATCTGCGAGGATGTGTGGACGCCTATTCCGCCCAGCACCTATGCCGCACTCGGCGGGGCCACGGTTCTCGCCAACCTCTCGGCCAGCAACATCACTGTCGGCAAAGCCGACTATCGCCGCGACCTGTGTGCCGCGCAGTCAGGCAAGTGCATCGCGGCCTACCTCTATTCGGCGGCTGGTTCTGGCGAGTCGACCACCGATCTGGCATGGGACGGGCACGCGCTGATCTACGAGAACAACGAGTTGCTGGCCGAGTCAGAGCGCTTTGCCAGCGACGAGCAGGTGATTACCGCCGATATTGACCTGGAACGCCTGGCGCAAGATCGCATGCGCCTGACCAGCTTTAACGACACGGTGGGCGACCATCGCGAGCGGTTGCGCAGCCTGCGGCGGGTGGATTTCAGGCTCAACGTTCCTACCAGTGTGGTTGCACTTCAGCGCCGCGTGGAGCGCTTCCCGTATGTTCCTGGTGATGCGCGGGTGCGTGACGAACGCTGCTATGAGGCCTACAACATCCAGGTACACGGCCTGCTGCAACGCCTGGTGAGTAGCGGCATTCAGCGCGTGGTTATTGGCGTCTCGGGTGGTCTAGACTCGACACAGGCACTGATTGTGGCGGCGCGGGCGATGGATCGGCTGGGCTGGCCGCGCACCAACATTCTGGCCTACACCATGCCCGGCTTTGCCACCAGTGCTGTCACGCTGACAAACGCACACGCCTTGATGCGTGCCCTGGGCGTTACGGCCAGGGAAATCGACATCAAGCCCTCCTGCCTCCAGATGCTGCGCGACCTGGGGCACCCTTTTGCTGATGGCCAAGCGGTATATGATGTGACGTTCGAGAATGTGCAGGCCGGTGAGCGCACGTCACACCTGTTCCGACTTGCCAATTTTCACCAGGGCTTGGTTCTGGGGACTGGCGACCTGAGCGAACTGGCCCTGGGCTGGGCCACCTATGGCGTCGGCGACCATATGTCGCACTACAACGTGAATGCCTCGGTGCCCAAAACGCTCATCCAGTATCTGATTCGCTGGGTGATTAGTTCGGCCCAGTTTGACGCCGAAACGTCCACCATCTTGCAGTCGATTCTCGATACCGAAATCTCGCCCGAACTGGTGCCAGATATCGAGGATCATCATGATCGTCCAGCCCAGCGCACTGAAGAGATCATCGGCCCCTATGCGCTCCAGGACTTCCATACCTACTATATCACGCGCTATGGCTTTCGCCCCAGCAAGGTCGCCTTCCTATGTCACCATGCCTGGAGCGACGCGACGCGAGGAACATGGCCGGACGGCCTGCCGGTGGAGCAGCGCCGTGCATATGATCTGGCAACGATCAAGCACTGGCTGGAGGTCTTTCTCTACCGCTTTTTCCAGATCAGCCAGTTCAAGCGCTCGGCCGTTCCCAACGGGCCGAAGGTCGGATCGGGTGGCTCGCTCTCGCCGCGTGGCGACTGGCGTGCGCCTAGCGATGCGCAAGCCCACGTCTGGCTGGAAGAGTTGCGCCAGAATGTGCCAGAAGAACATTAGCGCGTTAGAACGTTGGAACGTTGAAACGTTGGAACATTAGACAAAGTTCGTCAATATTTTATCGTTGTAGAACATGTAGTAACGACTTTAGTCGTTTTTAAGACCGTAGAACGACTGAAGTCGTTCCTCCATGGGCCACATCAGCACGTTAGCACGTTAGTACGTCCGAATGAATGTACCAACATGCCGACGTGCTCATGTGCCAACGTGCCAACGTGCCAACGTTGGCACGCTCCGACCGACTACCGCTTGATTATTGGCAAGTAGACCCGATTTGCTCCGGGCTGTTGGCCAATCGTCAATACCGCCGTATTGGAGGTCTCACTATCGGGATTCACGACAACGATATTCACCGTACCGGCTGTGGCCGTCAAGGAAGGTGGGATATTGACCACAATCTGTGTGCCCGTCACCTGCAACGGGATCAGGCTCAGGTCATTCCAGCGCACCGTCGCCCCGGCTACAAAGTTCTGGCCCTCGATCGTCAGGCGGAGCGCCGGGCCACCGGGCTGCACCGTGTCCGGGTTGAGCCGCGTAATTTGCGGGCCGCTGGTTACCTCGCCAATCGTAAAAGGAACCGCATTTGACCGTTCGTTATTGGGATTGACCACTGCCACGCTCACGATCCCTTCCCTGGCCACCAGCATCGACCGAATATTGATCGTAATCTCGGTCGAACGTATCGAGTCTGGCCGTAGCAAGAGATCGCCCCAGAGAACACTGGCACCCTGGGCAAAGCCCCGACCGGTGATCTTCAAGGGTTCGACGGCAACACCGGGCAGCGTTGAGTTCGGGCTGATCTGGTCAATCCGCAACTCTGTGTCTACCTCACCAATCGTAAACTGCACCGTGTTTGATGTGCGGCTATCTGGATCGGGATTGACGACCGCGATATTGGCGACTCCGGCACTGGCCAGTAACTCGGACGGAATGGTGACGACTATCCGTGTCGCGCTGACGCTTGTGGGCGTCAACTCAGTCGTATTCCACAACACTGTTGCGCCAGCGAGAAATTGCTCACCGGTGATCGTCAGATCAAACGCCGCAGCACCGACCAGGGCGGTAGCCGGAGTAATGGTCGTGATCCGCAGCGCCCCTGCTTCGCCAATCGTAAAACTGCGTGCATTGGAACTGCCACCCCGTGGTTCCGGATTCTCAACCGTAATCGACGCCGTGCCCGCCGTCTGTACCAGATTAGCCGGCACTGTCACCTCCAGGCGCGTCCTGGTGCGCGTAGCTGGATTGGGCGTGAGCGTCTCATCGTTCCAGCGTACCAGCGAGTCCGCAACAAAGCCCCCGCCCTCGATCGTCAGCGTAAACGCGCCGCCGCCAGCCGTGGTCGAAGCCGGGTTCAGATTGTCAATGCGTGGCGTAGGATTGAAGACGGTAAAAATAGCTGGCTCCGACGGCGGAATCGTATCGGTCGGATCGTCCACCACCACCTCGTAGGTACCCGCAACCATAATATCTTCGGGCCGAATGGCCACCACAATCTCGTCGCTGCTGCGGGTGACGACCACACGTTCGGAACCTTCCCAGTAAACCCGCGCCCCGGCCGTGAAGTTATTGCCGCGCACTGTCAATAGGAAGGCCGGGCTACCAACCTCGATTTCGGGTGGAATGAGCTGGTTGATCGTCGGGTCAACGCTGCTCACGAACGGGAAATTGCGTGCCGGTGAGGTGCCGCCACCGCTAGGCGGGTCGGTATCATCGGGCGGATTGAAAACAGTGATCGGTACACTGCCTGGCGTGGGCAAAATGTCAGTGACCGGGACAGTTATCTCCAACTGGCCCCGGTTCAGGAAGGTCGTCGGACGTTGCTCACCATTCCAGCGCACCACCGATGTCGGCACAAAGCCGGTACCGTTAATTGTCAGGGTGAAGGGCTGCGTGCTACCGGCAACAGCCGAAGCCGGGCTGAAGCTGGTGATCGCCGGAGCGGGAGTGGTCAACCGGAAGTTGCTTGGAGCCGAAGTCGTTGTATTCTCGCAGACCGCGCCAGGACTAAAATTGGATACCGTGATCGGAATAAGACCGGGCGTAATCAGCTCGGTGGCGCGAATGAACACGCGCATCTCGGTCTCAGTGATACTGAGAATATCGTTCTGGTCGACCGGATTACCGCCCCAGGTCATAGACATGGGGTAGAGCGTATTAGCTACAAAATTGCTGCCATTGATCGTCAACACAAAGCCGGTACTACCCGCCATTTGTGATGGGGGCGAGAAGCTATCAATCACTGGTTTTGGTAAACAGACCGCATAATTGACGGCATTAGAGACCAGAGCTGGTGGATTGGGCGGTGGGAAACGCTCGGCCACCGGGTTTGCCACCTGAATCGGAATATCTACACGCGGATCTGCCAGCAAGGTTTCTAGTTCCGAAGGAGTGCCCGACGTATCGAGGGCTATCTCGATCAGCGACGTACTCTGTACGTTCGCCGGGCCAAGCAGCTCCTGACCATCCCATATCACCGTGGCACCGGGCGCAAAATCACGCCCCTGGATAAGCAAGGTGAATGCGGTGGTGGGTGGTGCGGTCACGCCTGGATAGGGAGTAAAGGCCAGGTTCGGCGGTTCATTAATGACTGGCGTCGAGTTGGGCACTGGTGTCCAGAACTGCAAGGCACGGTTGTTGGCACTATCGGCCACATACAGATCGCGCAGGATAGGATGCACCGCCAGGCCAGTTGGCTCGTTCAGCGTGTTGTAACTGGGCGTGCCACTGCCCCGGTTGGCGCTGGTGGCGGTAAAGGTATTCTGCCCAAATACGCGATCAGCGGTGGTGTCACTATCGCTGGCGTTCTGGTTGAACTGCAACACACGGTTGTTGCCTTTGTCGGCCACAAAGACGTTATTGGCTGCATCGACCGCCACACCCGTCGGGCCACGCATGCCAGTAGTTCCGGCCCCGGGTGCGGCTGTACCAAACCCTGTCTGCCCATACACCTTTGTGGCTGCCTTGCCATTCGTGAAGGGTGGATCAAAGACCAGCACGCGATTGTTTCCGGTATCGGCCACATACAGCCTGTCATCCGGCCCGATCGCCAGTCCAGTTGGCATATTCATCTGGGTGGCACCCGCGCCTAATGCGTCTCCCAGCGTGACATTGGCCGGCTTGCCGTTGGTTAATGGAGTGTTATAGATCAGCACACGGTTGTTGCCGGTGTCGGCCACATATACCCGCCCGGTGCGGTCAACCACCACACCCTGCGGGTTGCTGAGTTGTCCCAGGCCGCTGCCCGACGCGTTGCTGGTATAGGCCGTCTGTCCCAGCACCAGTGAAGCCTGGTTAACACCGGGAGCACTTGGTACCAGAGTTGACACGTCAAAGCGGAGTACACGATTATTCACGCTATCCGCCACAAAAATCTGTGTCCCCGCCGCATTAACCGCTACTGCAGTCGGGCCATTCAGCGTATTCTGGCTAGTTGTCTGCGGATTGCGGATGTCACAGCTTGCTTGCCCGATACAGATATCAGTCGCTGCCGCTGCGGCTGTCGTACCCAGGTTGGGAAACGTGTTTAGCGGTGGTGGTAACGCCGCATCGAGTTCCAGGTTATACACCAGCACGCGGTTGTTGTCACGGTCAGCCACAAAGGCCTGCCTTTCCGAAACAGCAATGCCAGTGGGCACATTCATCGTATCGCCGGTTATACTCGGTGGCGAGGGATTATCGCGCGTACCAAATTGATCCGCAGTAGGCCCCTGCCCGGCGACAAAATCGGCGTCAGTATCCGGTAGGGTATCCCGGGGAGCGGCAGAAACGGGTGCGACGGCGATCAATAAGCTACTGATCAGCGCCAGCAATAGCAGTAGATGCATGCTGCGTGCGGGTAGCGCACGCGCACGCACAACATGAGCAACTTTCATAATTGGTCTCCTGTTAATGACATAGGGTTGAGCGAATGCAGTGCGCAGGCGTTCGTCATACCGATGGGTAATGGAACAGATGCAGCACTGACGATGGCGACCTGAAAACTAATAGAGGCAGCATACCTGAACAGTGCCACGCTTACCTCTAGTACGATGACCAGACAATATACGTAAGTGAATTATACTTTTCCAGAGAACACATTTTACAGGTACTCAATACCAGATATGACAATCACCGATAGCGTCTGTTCTCCTTTCCGATTTCACCAGCATACCGCACATGGACACAGCCATGTTCATTGAAATGAACGATGAGCGAAAGAACTTTTTCGCAACCAGGGAAGTCTGAAAAAGCTACTCAATCAGGTTTGTTAAGGAAAAGTAATGTGGAGGTGTCTGTGCATTGACCGGTTGACCGGTTGACACGATCGAACGTCTATGGAAGTTTATGGAGGCAGGTAGGCGGTGGGGACACGGTGGGCACATCACATGGGGATGGGCTGCCCTGCGGTAAGATGATGCGCGGCGCATTCCCCCGACACTGCGCCTTCCCAGTCAGGGTAGCGATTACGATTGGTTGCCGCCATGCGACCCGGATCACCGTAGACTATGGATGTTGATGGGTGCGGACAGTGCAGCGTTGTTGCCTCCGCCCATCTTCGTGTTAAAAACATGGAGCGTCTGACGTACGCAGATATGACAGGGGCAGGTGCCATATCCTGCCCCTACCAGAACACCGTCATGTAAAAGAGCGGTATCGCGCCGCCCCAAAACGCCAGACCTGGCCGGTCTACTACGGCCCGCTCATCACCATTCCGGCCTTGACCACAATATCGTGCTGCACCGTACGGCCATCATGGCCGTGGATGACCACCGTATACAGACCGGGATCAAGTTCAACTGCACCATACCAGCCATCGTAGGAAGCCGTGATGTCGCGCAACCAGGTACCATCCTTGAACAACGAAACCCGCGCATCAGAAATAATCTGGCCGTCAATGGTCGCCATCCCTTGCAGATGACCGGTTGTCGGATAGGCGATCCAGGGCCAGACAGGAGCGCGCGCTGGCTGTGCAAACACCGTGGCGCGCAGCTGATCCATAAACGCCCGGCGGCGCTCAAAATTGCTGCCGGCAAAAGGCTGATTATACGAATAAAACGCCACCCCGGACAAGGCCCGCCCCTGAGCATCGGGCATCAGGGCACGCTGGATCTGCGCAATACCCTGATCCGGTGTATTGAGCCACGATCCCATCCCGGCCACAATCGCCCGCCGACCGGTATTCGCCCGATCCCAGGCCAGCCAGCTATCATACCATCCGCGTGAACGGGCGTTGCCCTCCTCAAAATAGTGCATAGGCAGGGCAAAGTCCATAATTCCTTCCTCGAGCCATGCCCGCCAGTCTTGGAACACACGTGAATAGGCCGCCGAGTTCGGCCAGTCATCCAGCGAATAGCTGCCAATGCCGCCCCAGGTAATTGTAGCCACACTGACCTCAATCTTTGGATTAATCGCCTTGCTGCGAATATAGAGGCGGCGCATCAACTCGGTCATCCGGTCACGCCGCCACTGGCTCCAGACCGGGTCGGTTGGGCGCGGGCGATAGCTGGCTGGATAGCCATGCGCCCGATTGAAGCGATCCAGGCTCACCCGATTGTAGCCATACTCTTGATCGCTATAGCGCATAAAGTCAAAGTGAATCCCGTCCAGTCCAGGATAATGTTGCAACAGATGCTGGACAACCGCCTCCATATGGTGGATCGCCGAGGGATGCCCAAAATCGAGATCACCGACCTGAACGCCGCTGTAGGTAGCCGTCGTCCAGCGGATTGGATCGGGCAACCCGGGGCCGTGGTGGGTACAGACATGCTGCGGATGCCCGCGCAAGGGATCATTGTTGCGGCAAGTCACCGTGACCACCAGCCAGGCATGCACCTTGATACCCTCGGAATGAGCCTTCTCAATTAGATACTCCAGGGGATCAAATTCATTGGCCGGGGCCAGCGTATGATCAGCCGCACGTGGCTCAATACTATTGTTGTAACGCGAATCACCGTGGCGCCGCATCTGGGCAATAATTGTGTTCGCATTCGCACGGACTACATTTTGCACCAGTTCATCAACCTGAGGATGATTGCGATAGCCCGGATTAGATGCATCAACCCAGAAGGCACGCATCTGATCAATCGGCGCGTCTTGTGCCTGGGCAGAGGGGGGCGCAGTTGGAACGATCGCGCTCAAGGTAACGATCAGCAGCATGGCTACCGTTAGGAACAGCGGATAGCGTGATCGACAGTAATGCGAGGTCGACATGTGTCCTCCTTCACTTGTGGCACACCCGGGTGCCAGTTCACTAAATGTTGGTCATAACGGGCGTATTATACTGCGTGTTGCAAACATTGTAGTCACGAAGTAACCATAAATTGTTGGAAAGGCGTTAAGAGGATAACCGGTTTAGCCGATTAGAAGCACATGACTCTGTCCGGTGGCCCGGAGTGGATTGTCATCGATTCTTAATATAATACCGGGGGGCAGTTGGAACATCTGGAGGAGCAGTCAGGGCATCTGGAGGAGGATATGGAATGCCGGGCAAGCAACTGACAGGCTACACCAACCTGTCAGTTGCCGTCCTGATCAAGACAGAGTTTCATCTTCCTTGCACCGATAGCGCATAGTCGCTTTTGCATAAGCTTGTAATAATCCATGTTAACCAGAACCATAGCGCAGCAATTCTAGCTTTCAACCTGCTGTCCTTGATAGGCAGGAGACATCCGCTCAACTGTAAGCTGTTGTGGTTGCGACTCAGACTGTGTTACCCACTCATCTTTCGGCATCGCAATCCAGCAGATAACGTAGGCCAGCGGGCTGAGTCCCGTTACGAGACCTCCTATAAAGGCCGCACGTACGACATTACTGTTGACATTCAAGCGCCGGGCAATGCCGCCACAGACTCCTGTGAGCAGTTGATCGTCACTGGTGCGGGTCAATTGGGTATCCATTGATTGTACCTCATTTCTTATTAATACTAATTTTCACATTATACACCGTCCAGTTACAATCGAGTGGATACAGAGAGCTGCAACGTGTATCCTGAAACAGGATGGCAGCATCGAAGGCGCAGAAACCACTGCGGCAAGTGAAACGTCTGATGTTTTCATGATCCTGCCGCTACGCCTCTCTGCACCCGCTGCATCAGGGCATGGTTCCGGAGGCCACATGTTGACGTGACAAATATGGTACATCGGAATCCCGGCTTTCGCCGGGATGATTAATACCGGGCGATCGTTCTAATCCGCTCGGCAGCCATGCGTGCGCCCGCAATATTGCGCGCCGCTGGCCCCAGTTCGAGTTCGGCCAGCGCCCCGCTCACATAGAGACCGGGATACCAGCAAAGCGTCTCATCAACCAGAGGATAGCCACATGCGGCACACGGCAGGCCCAGTTCAGCAATCGCCGCATCTAGCCAGGCACCGCCAGGCCGTGTCGCCGCAAAACCAGTCGCCAGCACTACCAGGTGCGCGTCCAGCGTTCCTGACCCGTCCGTCCAGCGCAACGTTATACACCCGGCGGTGTTTGTGGTTGCGCTCTCCACCTCGATCGTGCGCATACTGAGCATGCCGCTGGCAATTGCTGCACCCAGCGCCTGCTCGACATCGGGCGGTACTGAGCCACGATGTCGTGCCGACTGAATGTGTGCCCGGCGTTGCCCATAATCTGGCTCGCGCTGATAGCTTCGCAGATATTTTGGCCCCAGCCAGCCCGGATCGCTGTCGAATTGGTGTACGCGCAACGGGTGGCGCATAACCAGCGTCACCTGTCCTGGAGCCTGGTGCGCCAGAACCAGTGCGGTCTGGACAGCCGAAATACCACCACCAATGACCACCGTCTGCTGGCCGATCGGTAACTCAGACCGGCGGCAGGTAGTGTCGAAAACATGGGTGATCGGTGCACCTGTGGCCCGCAACGATCGCGCCCATTCTGGCCAGTACGGCTGCTCGGTCACGCCCAGAGCCAGCAACACTCGCCGTGCCATAAGGTCGCCATCAGCAGTTTCTACCCGAAACCCATCGGCATAGGGTTGTAATCTCCTGGCCCGCCCCTGCACCCGTAGTTCCCTTAGCCGCTGATGTTCAATCAGGTGCCGGGTGTGCGCCTGAAACAGATCTAGCGCCGGGCGACGATACGGCTCGATAAAGCGGGCATACGGTAATCCCGCCGCCGTATGCGCAAACTTGACCAGTGCCTGCGGGTCGGGATCAAGGTTATGCACGACCGGTGAGCGCAAAAACTCCATCCCCACGTTTGTGGTAAACTGTTCCCACAGTGCCAGCGGGGTTGCATGCGGATCAAGTACACGTAACCGTGATGCGGATACACCCGCCACGTGCGTCAGGACATATGATAAATAGGTGCCGTGTATGCCACCGCCAATAATAAGCCATTCCAGCATATCTTTTTATCCATACTTACTATGATGAATAGCACTACTGTGACGACCATCTATTTACATCTGTTAACACAGGTTGATTTTCGCCCGGCCTTCAGTCCGCAGCCCGATCTGCTTGTGTTGCAAGCACGCGAACCATTGCCAGCGTTTGCGCGCTTCCTGTATGATGCCGTCGGACGTGACTACTACTGGATTGATCGCCACACCTGGCCTGACGATGTGTGGCAAGACTATCTTGCGCTACCCACTGTCACCCTGTTGGTACTCTACTTGCGCGGTACTCCCATTGGTTATATCGAACTGAACGCCGCCAGTACCGATGGCCAGACTCCGGGCACCGAAATTGTCTACTATGGTCTGATACCCGCCTTCCACGGACGCGGCCTGGGCAAGCACTTGCTGTCAGTGGGTGTGCAAGCTGCCTTCGCTGCAGGCGCAACGCGGGTGTGGCTGCATACCTGTACCCTCGATGGGCCACACGCGCTGGCAAATTATCAGGCGCGGGGTTTTGTGCCCTATCGCATCACCCATCACACACAGGTACTCCCACGCTCGTCAGGGCTATGAACCTGGACAACAGGTCGCCAGTGCGGTCTGTGCACCAGCCCGCGCAGGCGGGCTTTGTCGTGCGTTGCCCGCCCGTTCACGGGCCGCCGATCCCACCACGCAATCCTTGTAATTGATACATTGTATCATAAAAACAGGGCGATCATACCGACTACAGTGCAACTCATCAAGCCTGAAACACGTAGAAGCCGCAGAGATACGATCGACAGTATGCGCTCTGCGTTCGCCACACCCTCTGCGATAGATTCGCAAGGGTATGGCTTGTTGTAATATGAACGAGGACAAGTTGCACAAAATCTCGCAACCACGTACACTGAGCAAGTCATACTATGGTTCCTCTGCCAGATTGGGGGGTACGGATTATGTCAAAGTGGACGTTTCTTACCAATCATGCACAGGTGCTGCTCTGCATTGCGCGTAACCAGCGTGCAACAGCGCGCGAAATAGCGGCGACGGTCGGTATCACCGAACGGGCTGTCCAGCGTATCCTTCAGGATCTTGAGGCAGATGACTATATCAGTCGCTTTCGCGATGGACGCCAGAACTACTATGAAGTGCACCCGGAACGACCAATGCGGCATCCGGCTCAGCATGGACACCTTATTCAAGAATTGCTGGCATTACTGGTACCGCTCGCTGAGGAAGGGGCCAACGACGTATAGAATGTGAACAAGACTGTGGAAGCAAGATTCACCGACATGGAAACCACGTCGCTAAACAAAGTGAGGTGCAGGTTGTTGTGCCGCCCTGATCCAGCAGAACCAGGAAACCGGTATATAAAAAAAGCCACTGGTGGCACTTAGAACCAATCCGAATAACTGAATTCGGATAAAATCAATAGTTTCGCAAAGCCATAATACTGTAAGCTGCCGGGTTATTCGGATAGGCACTTAGAACCTGTCTGAAAAGAGTGAGAGAGAGGGGGGCTTTGCTCCTGATATTTTTCCCTGCTCGCTGCTGCGCAGCGGGCAGAAACAGGGTTTTTGGAGGGCTGTGCCCTCCAAACCATCCCTTTTTAGAGATGCTCTTAAAAACGTTGCAGTCAGTCTCTACAACATAACCCTGTGTGGTAGGCAGAGATGACGCCTATTAGCAGAATCACGGGGTGAGCCGGAATGGAATAACCACCTGTCGCCCACTCTCGACACCATAGGCTACCATTTGATAAAAGCCCGGCTCGTCCACCACTAACACAAACCAGTCCGCACGCCCATTGCTATTGGCAAATAACCGCAGAACATTGCCATCCTCATCGACAATACTGCTTACACTACCATCGGGATTGTTCGTCCAGACGCCAACCTGCTCATTGGGCAAGAAGCCCTCGACAAAAAACGCAAATTCGGTACCAGAGGGTCCAGCATTGGGTTCAACGTTGTGATTGAGCGGTGATGGTGCATTAGGATCAATACGGAAAGGAATAACTACCTGGACACCACTGTCCACTCCCCGGGCCACCATCTGGTAGAACCCGGCTGGCGTATCACGTACAATCAGCACCGTCCAATCGGCACGTCCGTTGCTATTGGCAAACAGACCAAAAATATTGCCATTCGCATCAATAATGTCACTGACTGATCCGTCGGGATTGTTAATCCAGACTCCCACTTGCTCGCGTGGATTAAAGCCATCAGCAAAAAATGCAAATTCCGTTCCCGGTGGCGCAACAGATGGCTCAACATTCCCGGATTGAGCCAGAACCGGTCGTGGTACCGCAACCAGTGCCATTAAAAACAGCAGTACCGCCGCCATTCCGAACCAGCGCATTGTTCGCATGTTTCGTCCCCCTTCATTGCAGGTAACAAACAACTGACACCTCAACATGATGAGCGTATATCACAAAGCGGGATCGCCTTGCGTGAAAGGTTCTTATTATCAGGACTGCACGAATGATAGTCTCCGAGGAAAGGAGACCATTGAAAAGAACAACTCTCGAATTCTTCAACGTTCATCAACCGGAATTTCGGGTTCCTATTCCCGATGATACGCTACTGACCTGGGCTATTATAAACCTGTTATGTTCTATTTGCAAAGAACGGGCGACAGGTGTTCAGAGTATGGCACCGTTTCGGCATAACCGGGGATTGGTACCAACGTGAAGCATCAGTGAATCTGTATCCCACCACCAGCGGCTGTATCAACAAACCAGGTCAGCGTACCGTGGATTGGCCGCACCAGTTGTGCTGGTAGACGTTGCGGGTCGTGGGGGCCACGCAATACCTCACGGAGCATCTCGGCCTTTTCGTTGCCGGTTACCAGGAACAGCGCATGCGCCGCACAGTTGAGCGCAGTTGGAGTCAGCGAGATCCGCAGGCGTGGTGGTTTGGGGGCATGCTCAACCGCTGTGACCAGTATATCCTGAGGAAGATTCAATGCAGGATGATAGGGAAACAGCGAGGCGGTATGCCCGTCCGCTCCCATCCCCATCACCATAACATCGATCTGTCCCTGGCCTGACGCGAGTACCTGCTGCACCTGCCGGTCATAGACTGCCGCCGCTTCATATGGATCGGCATAAAACGTCGGTACGGGATAGATCTGTTCCGGCGGAATAGGGACATGTTCAAGTAATGTTTCCCGCGCCAGTCGATAGTTGCTGTCGGGATCATCTAGTGGTACATAGCGTTCATCGCCCCACAATACATACACATGCTGCCAGGGCATCTGGCTTCGCAGAGGTTCAGCGGCCAAGTAGCGGTATAGACCATGCACCATGGTGCCCCCCGAAAGGGCAATGGAAAAGGTGTGTTTCATTGCTACCCGGTTCTGGGCAATACTGACAATCCGTTCGGCAGCCGCCTGCTGCACATCAGATGGTTCAGGCAGGACAATCAGTTCGAGTTGATTTGCCATATGTATGTACTCGTCATTGAGCAAGAGGTATGTGCCAGGTAGTATGGTCAACTCGTCTTTTTGCCGTTGGCAAGGCGATACGTTGCCGTGCTGCCGAATTTGTCTAAGGCGAGATGTGGGCAGAAAAACAACATAAAGTACCGCTCTGCCGCAGGCGAAACCGGTCGGCTGATCACTCCACCGCATACCTCCCTCGTGTTATTGCATCCACGCTTGCAGTAATACCAGCGCCTGATCGCGTGTGGCCTGATACGGCTCGGCGCGCATATAATGCCTGCATGCCTGCCAGTACCAGATCAAGGCTTGCAGATGCCTCAACCGTTCCTTTTCTGCTGCATTCAGGGGGATCATTGCTGTATATCCTTCGATCAGACCGCTGCGCCATGGCTCTGGATATGCAGGATCAGTGCCAGCAGCCAGATCAAATAACCCATCACCCCCGATAATCGGGCCGGGATCGATCAGCGCCGCCAGTTGCACGTGATCACCTATCGTGCAGCGAGCCATGTAGGGGCCAACGGCACCATGCATGAGGTAGGGTGTCTTACAACCAGGCGCAAGATATTCGCGTAGTGCAGTGATAGCGGCTTGCCCTTTCGTGCCAAATACCAGTCTGTCTGCTGGCTCTGGTGCCAGTATGGTTTGCAACTGCGTCAATACTGCCGACCAATCCGCCGTGAGCCAGCGCCCGGCTGCATCAGGTGCCCCCCACCCTCGCGCTTCGATCCGATGTACCCGGCGGAGCGTTTGCCCAACTTGCCGCGCCACCGCTCGCAAAAGGTGCGGCTGATCGAGCTGTGAGGCCATCGTACCACCAACATAGCTCTCCAGCATATAGGTAAACGGTACCAGTGTACACGATAAATCGTGAAAGATGATCCGCGTGGCGGGCAACTGCTGTGCCGCCAGTGCCCGGCCAAAATAGACCTCACGGGCCAGATGGCCTTCGGGAGCCATCCGTAGCATATAATGCTCACCCGGAGTGCTGATGCGTACCAGCACATGATCCCTGGTCTGTGCCAGCAGACCGATACCACTCGGACGCATATTCAATGACTGGACGATAATAGCCGTATAGTCTCCTAGCCGCGCCAGCACCCGCCGCCAGGCATCGCTGTAGTGTTCATCATCCGGAGTTATGTCGTAGCGATTCAGATCTTTGTAACGCATAGGTTGTCTATTATACTGGATCATGGAACATTGCCAGTCAAGCATACTGTTGCTACAATAGGCATATGCCGTCCGGAATGTATTATTCGTGTGCTGGCTATACCAGTGCTATCGTCACAGCAGCGTTCATCATTAGTCATCTTGCCTCTGCACTATTATCTGTGAGGTCGCCACTGCATGGTCAAGGCATCTGTCCGCCGTTTACGCTGGTCACGCTTAACATGGCCTGTCATTGTGTTGCTCCTTGGTATCTGTACCTATAGTTACCGCTGGTTGACACCAACCCTGCCTTTTGCCAGTGGCAGTAACCTGCGCTCTATTGGCCGTGTATTTGATCCTCAGAGTCCCTTCAAGACGGGCGACGAGATTTTACAGGTGAATGGGCGCAGCCCCGATGTGTGGATAGATAGCGGACTGGCTGGCCTGTCGTTACTACATCACACTCGCACCTATCAGGTCACCATTATGCGCCCGAAAGAGGGTGTTCAAACATTTACCGCATCCGCCGCGTTTATACCCTTCCATCTGGCTATGTTGTGGTGGAGCAGTGCGGTGCTGCTGGGCCTGGTCAGCATCTTCGTCTCGGCCATTATTGGTCTGCTCGGCGGTCATAGTCCCGCTGAACAAGGTGTGTACATCGCGTTTCTGGGGTTAGGTCTCTATTGCGGCTGTGCTATTCCCTTGACCGGTGCCCCACCTCTCTCCTGGATGGTGGTACAGTTTCTGATACCGCTGGAGATTATCAGTATCGGGTTAACCGGCGGTATTTTCGTGTTTTTTCTGGGGTATCCGCGTCCGGTACGCTACTGGCATCCTCGCTTGATGCCGGTCGCTATCTATAGCAGCAGTATTGTCCTGGCAAGTATCCTGGTGGCTTTGCATTCTGGCGACCTGATCGCCCGATCTGCCTTTGTCACCAAACAGATTGTCAATGGTATGGCGAGCATCCATGCTGTGTTGGCGCTAGGCTTTGGTGTGTACGCCTATCGGCAAACACACGATCCGCTGGTACGGGCTCAATTCCGCTGGCTGGTCTGGGGTGGTATTGTGGGATTTATGCCATGGTTGACGCTCTGGGCCATACCCAATGCGCTGTGGAACGAGCCGCTGATCCCGTTTCTGACGCCAGTCTATCTGCCAATGCTGGCCATACCCACCAGTTTTGCGCTGGCGATCTTGCGTTATCGCCTTCTGGATGTGGATACCGTGTTGAGTCGGACATTGATCTACATCCTGCTGACACTGGGCATGGCCAGTGTCTATGTCATCAGTACGGCGTTGTTCAGCCAGGTACTCCCCTGGTTTTTTGGCATAAGCAATGGGGTGGTTCTCTTTCTGACCACACTGATCCTGGCGGCGCTCTTTAACCCGGCTCTATGGCTGTCACATACGCTGATCGAGCGTATCTTTTATCCCGGAAGGCAACATCTGCTCCGTGAAGTTGAGGCGCTCCGTGACGAGTTGCGGTATGTGGAAGGATGGGAAACGCTGCTGCCACTCCTGAACCGAGAAATTCCGCAACGCCTGGGCATTCGTAGCGCGCAACTGCTGGTGTGGTATGAAGGACACTTTGTGCCGCTGCTACTCCCTGACGATCCAGAACCACACGATAGTACCGCAACAGTCTGTATTATCCGCCTCACGCTGCCAGCAGACTGGCCGCTGGAACAACCCCTGCTGCTCCAAAACCGGGCCTATACTGAGGTCACAACTCCCACAACTGGCAATCAACCCCACGAACCACTATCCTCTGCAGCGTCGCCAGACCACGGATTGGCGCTCCTGCTGGCGGCAGGCTTCCATCTGGCCTTTGTCCTGGTGGCTGGTGGTCAACCTGTTGGTATCTATGCATTAGGGCACCAGCGCAACGGTGATTGGTATGAACGTCGCACCATCACCGCACTGGAGTCGCTGGCGGATCGCATTGGGATTGCGGTCGAGAATGCACGCCTGCTCGAACAAAAGGCCACTCAGGCCAGTCTGCAACACGAATTAACCATTGCCCGCCATATCCAGGAGAGTCTCCTACCAGGCAATTACCTGCGTCACCACCAGGTGGAAGTGGCTGCGCTGACCCTGCCGGCCAGTGGTGTAGGTGGCGATCTCTTCACGATCCTGCCCTTTGCTGATGGGCGACTGGCAGCGGCAGTTGGGGATGTTTCGGGCAAGGGCATCGGGGCAGCGCTCTTGATGGCCGTTACAAGCGTTATGTTGACGACAGTGGCGCTCGAAGGTGAACCGCCGGCAGTGCTGCTGGCACGGCTCGATAGCTTGCTGCGCATCCACACCATTCGTGCGCAGCAAAATGTAGCTCTGTGTTATCTGCAGTTGTGTCCCACTGCCTCTACGGAGTACCAGGTGATTGCCGCCAGTGCTGGTGCCATCCCACTGTTGATCCGCCGCGCTGATGGTCGACTGGAATGGTTACCCATGGAAGGTTTGCCACTGGGCACGACGATGGCTCCCACGAGCTATCAGGCGATGAGCGCCACGTTTGCCACTGGCGACCTGCTCATCGTCTGTACCGACGGTTTCGTGGAAGCGTATAACAGCAACCACGCACTGCTTGGCTTTCAAGGCGTTGAGCAGGTGCTGGCCAGGGCTCCCTTCCAGCAAGGTGCCCAGGCTATCCTGTCCTACTTGCTAGAACAGTTTCGTACCTATACCCATGGATATGATATTGAGGATGATGTGACGTTGCTGGTGATTTCCTATATGGTGCAAAACCAGGAGGCACCTGCCATTCCTGTATAAGCCATCGTTCACATCCCCTGGCAACCAGGCGAGTGATCGGGTAAGATAATAGGACATCTGCGGTCATTCGTCGCTATCAGCGTTGTGGCCTTCAGCATATTCTACTCTCCACCCCGGATTGCCGCTGTATGAGAAATTCAGAGTGGAATATACAACGACGTACGGCTCTGCCGAAAGCCGGGAAGCACCGGCGTCCAGGCTGTAGCCCGGGTCTCGCTCGCGTAACTCGTGTATGTAAGATAAGCACAACAGAGCCGATATGTATACCAACCCTGAAACAGTTAGGAACTGGCGTCCAGGCTGTAGCCCGGATCTCCCTTTATGCAGATAAAAGCCTGGACGCCGATGTACCATTGGGATAGGCCTGCTATACTATCCAGGAGACTGGCCGAGAAGGTTTTCGGATTTTCTCTCAGATAACCGGTACAATGGAGGAAACCGAGGTGAGGTTGAATGCGACGCCAGGCGTCACGCCTGCCTACTCTTCCTCTGTCAGTTCTGGCCCTAAAGTTTTTCAGCAGGCCCTATGTAAGGAGAAAACGATGGCAACCAGAGAAGAGGTGGCAGAATGGCTGTATGATGGCGCGGTCGCGCTCCGGGCAGGTGATCGACAACGCGCGCTTGACCTACTTATGCAGGTCGTGGAGATCGATGAAGAGAACGAGCAAGCCTGGCTCTGGTTGAGTGGTGCCGTGGATAATATTGACGATCAACAGATTGCACTGGAGAATGTATTGACGCTGAACCCGCATAACGAACTGGCCCGGCGCGGGTTGGAATGGATTGCCGCCCAGAAACAGCGTCAGGGTACGCGGTAGGCGGCATATTCCGTCTACCACGATACCCAGACACCCTGCTATTCTGCACCGATGGATTCTATGCCCACCCAGAAATTGTTGCGGCGAATATTCGTGGCACCGCGTACGGCCACATCTTTATGTGGTACCACTTCAGCTTCGTTCACCAAAACCACGTTCGGTGTCATGGCAAACCGATCTGTATAGGCCTCAATTGCCGCTTCAATCTTTTTTAACACCGATAGTTTGGGGTTATCATCATACCACATCAGAAACATTGTTCTTGCCATCATTCCTCCCGCCCACAGGCGCATTACGTCATCCCAGATTCGGTTGATTCCTTTTCCTCCAGGGTTCTTTCTCTGGTTTTTCACGTACCGATTCCAGGGGAAGGTTGATCCACGGGAGATGCCGAAGCCGCAGGCCCCCGCGAAACCATCTCACCGGAACGGGTATATGCTTCAAAGATAGCCCGGACAGTTCAAAGGAGCAGTGATGACCCGAATCTGATATTACTCTACCGACCTGACCAGATACCAGGTGCCTATATCCAGATCCTGAAAAAGCGTGTAGTGCTGATTATTATTACAACGCACGGAAAAATAACGCCGGGCTGCCCGATTGCGCCGGGCCAGTTGCTCCCACACTGCCTCAATACGGGCAATGCGATAGATCATCCCCCGCCAGCGAAAACAGAGCGGTTGATAGAAAAAGCGACGTGCTGCCAGTTCAACCGGTTCTTCCCGTATCCGCTGCCGCCAGGGCCAGAATACCCGCCAGTTCCAACCGGGCCGTTCAAGTTGTTCGTAGCGATCAATAAGCTCTAACATAGTTTTTCTCCACGATTTCCAACCTTTCTGCCGCATTATTCCTGTCCCACATTTCCCTGTCAGAACCATGTTCTGTTTATCTGCAAATAAACAAAATCTGGATTCAGTCTTTTGTCAGTCAATCTGCGACTGAAACCGAATCTCCATTTCACAACCGCTGTAGGAGCGCTATACCTCCGATATACGCTACTGTTTGTAATACTATCCTATTGTACATCACAGGTATTACTCGGTTATAACCAGCTTCTATAATTCAGCACCTATCCGAACAACTTTCACGTGATAATGCCTCTGGCGGGTCGGCTTTCCTTTCTAGTACGACAACGAAACATTCCTTAGGTAGGGAGGCGCGGCACGGCTTCGCCCCTCCGCAATCACCGTATCTGGTGCAGCGCAGCTTCGCCGCGCCGCACCACAAAGGGAACGAGTGCGGGGCCGCAGGCCCCCGCATCCCTGGCCGAGGTGAAGTCTCGTTGTAGGAATAGCCTGCCCTGACGCAATCTGCTGAAAAAACCATGGCGTCTTGCTGGCCTTATTATAATAGAACAAATTTTCTATGTCAAGTATTGCGATGGCCAGCGGTGTATGCTATGCTTATACTATGAAACAGCGTAGGCAACAACCACATAGTCGGTTCAGAGGCAGAGTCGAGCGGAAAAAATCCGCCCAACGGCAACGAGCGCAGTGGGATGAACTCAGGAGTACCTATGCGCTCCTTCACGAACTGGCCTGGGAAATAGAAGAGATCCAGCAGCGTCTTGACACGCTGCTGCTACAACGCGAGGGACCAACTGATATTCTGGTTGAACGTGAGATCAACGAGCTCTATCGGCGTCGTGCGCTGTTGGAAGACCAGATGCTTCACCAGATGTTGCGTGCTGATGAACTATCTAGCCAGATCAACCGTAGATCACCGTTAGATGCAGGCCATCTAAAACGGTAGCGGCGTTCACGCCGTTATTCTTCCAGCACCAGGGTGCCGCTCCGTCCACCACGTTTTTGCGCTAGCCGAATATCCGTAATACGCATATGTCGATCTACAGCCTTGGCCATATCATAGACCGTCAGCGCCGCCACACTGACAGCCGTCAGTGCCTCCATCTCCACTCCAGTCTGACCCTGTGAGCGCACCATCGCTTCAATCAAGAGCGCACAACGTGACTCGTCGGCTACCAGCGTCACCGCTACATGTGTGAGTACCAGACTGTGACAGAGCGGAATAAGTTCGGGCGCACGTTTGGCGGCCATAATACCTGCCACACGTGCAACAGCCAGTACATCTCCCTTGGGCAAATTGCCGGCTACCAGTAGCCGCAAGGTCTCCGGCTGCATCAATACCGTACCACGCGCAATAGCTTCACGCATCGTAACAGCCTTGGTACCGACATCAACCATGTGCGCATGTCCTTGCCTATCCAGATGGGTTAGTTCACGATCTTGCTGCTCATCCACTGCTCTTTGCTCCTTATTTCCAATATGAACACGACTTGCCACCATAATATCAGGTGATACCTGATAAAGGTCTCGTTCCTGATCTGATGGGGCGATCCTGATACCGACGCGGAGTGTTCCACCAGGCTGCCCGCGTCCCGCCTTTGATTGTACCGGACGCAAGCGGTGTGCGCCCAGCCCATAAATGGGTGGGCGACCAGTGCGCGAAACCCGCCCGTTTATGGGTTTCGCAGGAACCTGCGGCCCCCGCAACCCCCGCTGGCGAAGACTTTCCAGAACGACTCGCTGCATACGAACAGACCCAGTAAAGACTTTTTCTGTACATAAGGCAATTGCATACTAAAAAGCTTGAAATGGGGCAACAGGTGGTATATAATGGGGGGCGTTGGTGGAGGAAAGTGGGGAAAAGTGGGGAAACCGAACGTACTTTCTGGTATATCTCTAACCAGCAATCAGGCTCAATGAACATCAGCGCTGATCGTAGTGATTAAGATGAACACAACTGTTTAGAACATTTTTGCTATGGCAAATCATGAAGGTGAACTGCCAATAAATAACACTCAATAGTTCTCCCAGGTCGTAATTTCAATCAAGACTAGCCCGCATACCATAAGATCAACCCGGTTCGTTGGTGCCGATAGAGAGGACGCGGGAGCGTGTTTTTAGGTGAGTTTGAACACACCATTGACGACAAAGGTCGCGTGGCAGTGCCGGCACGCTTCCGCGAAGAGGTGGCGGAGGGATTAGTCCTGACACGCGGTTTTGATCGCTGTCTTCAGGTATTCCCGCGACCGATCTGGCAAACGCTCGCCCGGCGGATCAGTGCCTCGTCACTGGGCAGTGAAGAGGCGCGTAATTTACGGCGTCTGCTCTTCTCGGGTGCTGCCGAGGTTGAACTGGATCGTCAGGGACGGATACTTATCCCGCACAACTTGCGCGAGTATGCCGGGTTAGTCGAGCCAGTTGTGATCGCCGGGCTTGATACCTATTTTGAGATCTGGTCGCGGGAGCGTTGGCAGAGCGTGCTGGATACGCTTGATACCAGTGGGAGTGCCATTGCGGCCCATCTCGCGGATCTGGGTATGTAGAAGCAGTACTGGTGGGAGTCCATAGTATGTCATATGTTCATACACCGGTGCTGCTAGCTGAGGTATTGGCCGCTTTCCAACCTCGGCCAGGACAGATGTACATTGATAGTACGGTTGGTGGCGGTGGGCATGCCGCCGCGTTGCTCCAACGTATTCAACCCGGTGGCCGGTTGCTGGGGATCGATGCTGATCCAGCCGCTATTCAGGCCAGTCATGCGCGACTGGCGGCTGTGACTGGCACACCCGCGGAGGGGCCGGCCTATTGCCTGCGCCAGGGGAGCTTTGACACGATACAGCCACTGGCACAGGCGCAGGGTTTTTCCGCTGTGGATGGCATTCTGTTTGACCTGGGTGTCTCGTCTCATCAGCTTGAGACGCCAGAACGAGGATTTGCGTTGAGTACCGATGGGCCGCTGGATATGCGCTTGAATCCAATGCAACTCACCACCGCCGCTGATCTGGTGGCGAACCTGGACGAGCAGAGCCTGGCGGATATTATCTATCGTTATGGCGAGGAACGCTATTCGCGGCGTATTGCACGTCGTATTGTGGAGCAACGTCAGCAGCAACCTATTCTAACCACTGGCGACCTATCTCGGATCGTAGTGCAAGCTATGCCGGTCAACGCGCGCAACCGTCGCCGCCCAGTGCGCATTCATCCGGCAACGCGCACATTCCAGGCCTTACGCATTGCCGTGAATCGTGAGCTTGAGCAGTTGGAAGCTGCCTTGCCACAGGCGGTGGAACTCTTACGACCAGGTGGACGGCTGGTGGTGATTAGTTTTCACTCGCTCGAAGATCGGATCGTCAAGTTGTTTTTGCGTGCCGAGTCCGGCTATGGTGGCAGTGAGGCACCCGATCGTCCAGTACGGCTGCGCATCATTACCCGTAAGCCGGTGGAACCTTCAGAAGCAGAAATCCGCGCCAATCCGCGTAGCCGTAGTGCGCGGATGCGGGTTGCCGAACGGATTGGTGTGTTCTCAAGATAAAACGATGTAGAGGCGTATTACAAGACGCCTGGATATAAGGATGGTTATGGCTATACGATTTGAGGATCTTTCGCCCATTCGCCAGGCGCGGGTACGCCGCAGGGAACTACCGCGTTATCTGCGGCTCGATATAAGCCGATCGCTGTTGATCGCGGTGGTTATGCTGTGCCTGATGAGTCTGATCGCTCTGGGGCAAACCGGCGTGGTGGCAACGAAGGGGTATGCGATTGTGGAACTGGAGACACGCCGCACCGAATTGCTGCGAACCCGTAGCCAGTTGCAACTGGAATATGCCGCTGCCCAGGATTTGAAGCGCATCTATGCCCGTGCAGTAGAACTTGGTCTGCGTCCAACGAATAGCAACCAGGTGCGCTACCTGGTGTTGCCGGCTGATACCGTGCCAATGCCAGAGATTGATTCCGAGAGCGAACAGCAGCAGGCAGAGCGCGTGATACCAGCAGATACCACCGTTGATGGAGAACAGGGTGACAGGTAACCGCACATCCGTGTGTTGATGAAATGCACGTACAACACCGGAGAGTGTAAAGGATAGGCATGGCTTCACACCTGGTAACACATACACACAATCGCACAGATAGCGCACCAGCGCATACGTATGTCCATATTCCGCGCTGGCGTATTCAGGTTCTCCTGGTATTTAGCGTGTTGCTGTTCTTACGGGTCGCTTTTCGCCTGGGAGAATTACAAATCTTACACAGTGAAGAACTGGCAACAAAAGCCGCCCGTGAAATTAACCATGAAATAACCCTGCGTCCAGGTCGGGGCGTAATTACTGATCGCCACGGCAATGCGCTGGCCATTGATGTCGAGCGCGAGAGTCTGTGGGTAGTACCGGCCTATATTCCACCCGAAAAAGCCCCGCGCCTGGCGCTGACGCTGGCTCCCCTCCTGGGGCAGGATGAACAAAAAATCCTGGAAGCGATGACCAATACTGAACGCTACTGGATCAACGTGGCTCGCTGGTTGGAACCAGCAGTGGCTGAACGGATTGCCCTGCTCGGCGAGCCAGGGTTGCGCCTGATCTACGAACCTCGACGTATTTATCCCCAGGGATCGTTCGCATCACAGATCATCGGGGCCGTCAATTTTAACAACGATGGTATCGGTGGGGTAGAAAGTTTCTACAACACTGCGCTCAGAGGCATCACGGGGACGCTGACGGCTGAATTTGATCCGTTTCGCAACCCGATAGCGATTGCGCCCCAACAACGACAGCCTCCTCGCGATGGCGTTAATCTTACGTTGACGGTTGACCCATTCATTCAAAATATGATCGAAGCGGAATTAAAGAACGCGGTTGAACAGCATCATGCTGATGGTGGTTCGATTGTGGTGATGGAGACAGCCACCGGCGCCGTGCGTGGCATGGCCAGCTGGCCACCCTTCGATCCCAATCGCTACTATGATTACCCACCAGAGGTGTATAGCCGCAATCCTGCCATTAGTGATCTGTATGAACCCGGGAGTACTTTCAAAATTATTACCGTCGCAGCCGCCCTGCAAACGGGTGCCGCGACGGCTGATACGCCAATTTATGATCCGGGGGTAGTCCAACGTCTGGGTATCCAGTTTCACAACTGGGATCGCGCCGGGAATGGAACGATTGACCCAACAGGCGTACTCTATTACTCGAGTAACGTGGGCGCACTCCAATTGAATGAGATGACCGGTGCCGAACGCTTCTATCAGATCGTGCGCGATTTTGGTTTCGGTGAGCCAACCGGTATCGAACTCGGTGGCGAAGAGCGTGGCCTGGTGCATGATCCGAGTTCGCCATTCTATAATGATGCCTTGCTGTTGACGAATTCTTATGGACAGGGCATTGCAGCGACACCGCTCCAGATGGTGCGGGCAGCAGCCGCGATTGCGAATAATGGCTTGCTGATGAAGCCCTATATTGTCGAGAAGATCTGTGAAGTTGATACCTGTACACATACCCGGCCAACGCCAGTGCGCCAGGTAGTTGATCCAGGTGTCGCCTGGACTATTCGCCGTATGCTGGTGCATGCAGCCAATCATTATGCGCCGGTCGTCTGGGTACATCACACAGGTAGCTGGGCCGATCAGTGGCTGGTGCCAGGCTATCAAGTTGCGGCCAAGACCGGCACCTCCTCAATTCCTATCCCTGGAGGGGGGTATGATCCCAATTTTACCATTGGTTCTGTACTAGGGTTTGCTCCAGCCGAGGAGTCCCGCTATGCGGTGCTGGTTAAAATCGATCGACCTAAGGACGACATCTGGGGTGTCGGCACGGCTATCCCGGTCTTCTACAACGTCATGGATGAACTGATGCGGTATGCCCGTATTCCGCCTGACCCGGCCCTGTTCAGCCCCGGTCAGTGAGGGGCCGAACCTGCACTACTACGAATATGAAAATGGATCGAGATGATTACACTGAGCAATTGCAAGCCAGAGTGCCACCACAGCTACCATTATGCCTAACATTATGGCCAGATTTATGCTACAATGCCGCCGCATTGCCCGTTATGGCAGGAGATTGGCATGCTCAGTTTGATCCATATTTTATTTGGTGTCCAACCCAAAATCACTCGTCAGATGCCGCATATCCCGGCAGCATGGCAGCATGTAGCGTTTTCGGAAGTCGTGACCGATTCACGCGACGTTGTGCCGGGCACCCTGTTTGTGGCCTTGCCTGGCGACCGTACTGATGGGCATAACTTTCTGACGGAGGCCGCACAACGTGGCGCGGTCGGGGCACTGGTGCAACCAACCGCAATTGAACCGCGCCGGACAGAACTGGAACAACTGGAACGGCCCTGGATCCTTGTCGATCCCGCCACTGGTGACGGGTTGAGTACCGCGCCATCGTCAACGTTTTTGCTCATTGGTGTGGACGATCCGCTGATGGCCTTGCAACGACTGGCTGTGTATCATCGCCGCCAGTTTGCGCCTACAGTGGTGGGCATTACCGGTAGCGTTGGTAAGACCTCTACGAAAGAGGTCACGGCAGCCGTGCTGCAGCGACGATTTTGTACGTTAAAAACTCAACGGAGCTATAACAGTGAAGTGACCATCCCCACGACCTTACTCCAGTTAACATCGGCGCATGATGTCGTTGTGCTGGAGTTGGGGATGTGGGCCCCCGGTGAAATCCGCTTTCTGGCTGATCTGGCCCGCCCGCAGATCGGGGTGGTGACAAATGTTGGCCCCTCGCACCTCGAGCGATTGGGCAGTATGGAGGCAATTACTCATGCCAAGGCTGAACTGGTCGAGTCCTTGCCCGCTGATGGTGTGGCGATTCTGAACGCGGATGACGAACGCGTTATGAGTATGGCCGGGCGTACTCCCGCACGTGTGTTACGGTATGGAATAGACCCTGCAGCCGAACTCTGGGCTGATGCCATTGAGAGTCGTGGGATGGAAGGAATTGCCTTTCGTGCCCATTATCAGGACGAAGAGGTCTATCTGGCACTGCCCCTGCTTGGACGCCACAGTGTGCACACGGCGCTGGCAGCTATCGCCGTAGGCTTGACACTGGGCATGGGTTGGGATGACATTGTGGCGGGGCTTCAGGATAAAACCACACAACTGCGACTCTTTGTTGTCCCAGGCGTTGGTGGGGCACAGATCATTGACGATACCTACAATGCCGCTCCTGCCTCTTCACTGGCAGCGCTGAATCTACTGGCCGACTTGAATGGGCGGCGGATTGCCGTCCTGGGGGATATGCTCGAATTGGGATCAGCTGAAGAATCGGCTCATCGTATGGTGGGCCGTCGTGTGGCCGAGGTGGCCCAGCAGCTGATCTGTGTTGGCTCCCGTGCTCGCTGGATCGCCGAAGAAGCGCGACTCAGTGGCATGGACTCGGCCAATATTCTCGTATTCGAGCGCAACAATGACGTAGTTGATGCGCTGCGAGCGATGCTGCGCCCTGGCGACTACGTCCTGGTAAAAGGATCGCGTGGCGTTGCATTGGAACAGATCGTGACCGCTCTACAGCGTCACCCTGAGGAGGTAAAGTAACGTGGAAGTCCTGCGTGCAGTGCTGGTTCATGATATGGCGCGTGCGTTGTTGCTGGCAGCTGCTGCTTTTATCTTGACCTTGATCATCGGTGCCTGGTGGGTACGCTTTGCACGGCAGCATAAACTGGGAAAGCAAATTCGAATTGAGGGGCCACAGAGCCATATGACCAAAATGGGAACGCCCACAATGGGTGGCATTATGATCATCAGCACGGTGGTTATCCTGACAGTACTCTTTAATCTGGTCGATCGCTGGTCGATACTCTTACCGCTGGCGGTATTGATCAGTTTCGCTGTTCTGGGAGGGATCGATGATTGGATGACCCTGACCGGATCCAGGTCGAAAACATATGGCTTTACGATCCGTTATAAGTTCTTACTCATGCTCGCAATCGCTCTGGTTGCCAGTCTGATCCTCTATTTGCCTGCGCCCTATGGCCTGGAGAACGAGGGTCTGGTACGTATTCCTTTGGTGGGCATGATCAACATTGGAGTCGGGTTTATTCCATTGGCAGTTTTGATTATCGTTGGCGCAGCCAATGCGGTCAATCTGACCGATGGCCTGGACAGTCTGGCTGGCTGGAGTCTCACCCTGGCATTCGCGGCCTATGGGGTGATGACATTTTTGTCTGAACCGCGCTTGACGAACCTGATGGCCTTTAGTTTTACGCTGGTGGGGGCCTGTGCCGCGTTTTTGTGGTACAACGCTTACCCGGCCCAGGTATTTATGGGTGACACGGGATCGCTGGCATTGGGGGCAGTACTGGCCATTGTGGCTCTCCAATCGCAACAATGGCTCCTGTTACCAGTTGTAGGTATTGTGTTTGTGGCCGAGGCACTGTCAGTGATTATTCAGACCACGTATTTCAAGTGGACACGCTATCGGTTTGGTGAGGGACGGCGTATCTTTAAGATGGCACCACTGCATCATCATTTTGAGTTGATAGGCTGGAGTCAACCGCAGGTGACGCAACGGTTTGTGTTGATTGCAACGGTGGCAGCCATGATTGGTATTTCGCTGGCATTAACGTTTGCGGCCCAGAACCAGCCTATCCAGGTGGCACCCGGCCCGATAACAACAATGACCACCTTTGCAGAGTCCCGGCACGCTCGATAAGATAAGACGTACGTGCCGGGTTCGTCAGTTTGCTGCGCTTGCGGCAGCGCCCGCAGGCGAAAACAGTTTTGTCAAAAGTGACGGTGTACGTCGTGTGAATCAGGAATAAACGACAGGTAAAAAGCCTATGCATCTGCGTGGCACACGAGTATTGGTGATGGGGTTAGGTGTTCATGGCGGTGGCCTGGGCGTAACGCGCTGGCTGATCCGTCAGGGTGCGCACGTGACGGTCACCGATATGGCAACCGCAGAAGCACTGGCCGAGTCACTGGCGGCGCTACGCCATGCGGCCCATGTGGCTGGAGCGCAGGTGGAGTATGTGCTGGGCGGGCATCGTGCCGAGGATTTCAGCCAGCACGCTATGATTGTTGTCAATCCCGCCGTTCGGCCCGACTCGCACTGGCTTGCTCTGGCGCGAGCATCCGGGGCACAGATCGAGACCGAGATGACGCTGTTTTTTCGGCACTGTCCCGGCCCGATCATCGGCATTACCGGTACGAAAGGCAAATCGACCACAACATTATTGACGGGTGCGATGCTCCGTCAACAATATCCTGATACAGTGGTAGCAGGCAATTTGCGGGTATCGGCGCTGGAAGCACTGGAGCACATTACCCCCACCACGCCAGTAGTGCTGGAGTTGAGCAGTTTTCAACTGATGGGATTGGGGGCCGCCGGTATGAGTCCACGCTATGCCTGTGTCACTAACATTGCACCCGATCATCTGGATTATCATGGCTCAATGCAAGCCTACATTACGGCCAAGCAACAGATTTTTTATCACCAGTCAGCCGGCGATGTTGTGGTGCTAGCAGAAGAACTGACCCGGGAGAACTGGGCGTCTGGTTCGGTACCCTTTTATCGGCCTGGTGCTGATGCGCTCAATACCAGGGCACGACGCTGCTATACGTTTAGTGCTGATCCAGAGCGCACCGCGGATTGTTCCATCACCAGGCATGGTCAGATCGTTTGTGGTACAGTGCATATTGCTGATCAGACCGATATTCGGCTACCGGGGACGCATAATCTGGCAAACGTTCTGGCCGCTACAACGCTGGCTCACAGCGCTGGAGTCAGTGCAGCCAACATCCGGGCAGCCATTCGCAGCTTTGGCGGTGTTGAGCATCGCCTGGAACTGGTGGCCGAACATGCGGGTATCCGGTATGTCAACGACACGACCGCGACCAACCCCACTGCAGCGCAGGCAGCATTGCACAGCTTCTCGGAACCAATTGTGCTGCTGGCCGGTGGTGCCGATAAACAGTTGCCACTGGATACTCTGGCACAGACGATTGCGCAGCGGGTAAAGGCGCTGGTCTTGCTGGCTGGTAGCGCCACTGAGCGACTGGAACATGCAGTGCGCCGCCAGTCCTGCTCAGTGCCGATTTCCGGCCCGTATACAGACTTTGCGGCAGCGATACACGCGGCACAGGCGCTGGCCGCCCCCGGCGATGTGATCTTGCTCTCGCCGGGATGTGCCAGTTTTGGTATGTTCCTTAATGAATTTCACCGGGGCGAAGAGTTCCGGCGGATTGTCACCAGTGAAAAAGGAGCAACGATTGGCCTTTGAGCTACATCAGGCCGATGAAGACGAGCGGGGGATGTCGCCAACGTATGGTGACGCGTATCCGATCTCACCCCCATCACAGTCAATGAGGGTGCCGCTACCAACCGACGAGCCACGCGCCGTCTGGGTATTACTGGCTATCAATATTGTTATCTATGTGCTAACGGTTTTTCTAAGTCTGTTGTTGATACCGGGCCCAACAAACGTCTTTACGCCCAGTCCATCCATTTTGAACCTGGGGTGGAAGCGCAATGATTTGATCGTACAGGGAGAGTACTGGCGCTTGCTCACCGCGATGTTTTTACATGGTAACCTGTTGCATATTCTGTTTAACGGCTATGCGCTCTACATTCTGGGGCCACAGGCTGAACGTATTTATGGCTCTTTACGCTTTCTGACGCTCTATGTTCTGGCCGGACTGTCGGGCAGCATCGCCTCGTATGCGTTTTCGCACAATCCTTCTGTTGGGGCCAGCGGGGCCATTTTCGGGCTGGTTGGGGGACTGGGGGTCTTTTTCTATCTGGGGCGCACAATTCTGGGGGATACCGGGCGCAGCCAGTTGCAGGGGATGATCACGATTGTGATGATCAATCTCATCATTGGCTTTACCGCCGGTGGCGGGATCATTGACAACTATGCGCATATCGGGGGGCTGATCGGTGGTATGCTGGCGGGATGGATGCTGGCACCGCGGTATACGATTGACCGCCGACTCTATCCGCCAGTGGTGGTGCGGCAGTTTCTGTCACTCAGTTGGGTTGGCGCAGGCGGGATGCTGCTCCTGCTGATGTTGCTGGTGCTGATTATTCGGCCCCCGCTCTAGAACCAGACCATGGAGTGACCGTTGATGGTTGCGGTTGAAGGACGGCCATGTTTGACACGAGTACTCGTAAACCCGATTATATATTACTCTCCACCGTCAGTATTTTGTTGGCACTGGGATTGGTAATGGTCTATAGCTCCAGTTTTGTGGAGGGGTTTACGCTGCATAATTCGCAGTTTTATTATGTCCTGCGCCAGCTAGCGGGCGCAACAATAGGTGTTGCGGGCTTGCTGATCGCCCAACGGCTGGACTATCGTGTCTGGCGACGACTGTCGGTGCCGTTTCTGGCGTTGATCCTGATATTACTGGTGCTGGTGCTGGTACTACCGGCCTCGATTACGACGGTCAACAACTCGAAGTCCTGGATACGCTTCAGCGGCGGTTTTTTTAGCATACAACCTTCAGAGGTCGCCAAACTGGGCTTGATTATCTACTTTGCAGACTGGCTCTCACAACGCGGCGAGAAAATCGGCAACGTCACCTATGGCTTGATCCCGTTTGCGGTGATGCTCGGTTTGATCTGTGGCCTGATCATGTTGCAACCCGACTTCGGATCCACCGTGACGATCATCGTTATTGCTGGCGCCATCTATTTTGTAGCGGGAGCCAATCTCGTACACATTGCGGGTGCGGTTGGCCTGGGGGTGCTGGCATTCTGGTCGTTATTTGAGTTGTTTGGGATTAAAAACGCACGCATTGAGGCGTTTAAGAATCCCTGGGATTACTACAGCACGCACGCCTACCAGCCCATTCATGCCCTATATGCCTTTGCCAGCGGGCGCATCTTTGGAGTGGGTCTGGGCCAATCACGTCAGAAGTTTCAGTGGCTACCACAGGCACACACAGACACCATTTTTGCGATCATTGGTGAGGAACTGGGGTTAATTGGCGCTCTGCTGGTACTGGTGGGCTTTCTTGTGATTGCCCAACGCGGCTACCGCATTGCTACCCGCACCACCGATCCGTTTGCGGCCCTGGTTGCCACTGGTATTACGGCCTGGATCACATTCCAGGCCTTGATCAACCTGGGGGTTACCACATCGTTGCTTCCATTCACTGGCTTAACCTTGCCTTTTATCGCCTATGGGAGTACATCATTAATTATGTGTCTGGTGGGTATAGGTATCCTACTCAATATTTCGCGACACACCACCACACAGCGGTTTGAGGAGACTATCAATGTCCCCAAACGTTTCTCGACATCCTTTGCCTTCTTGCACACTCTGCCTCTGTGGCGGCGGCACGGGCGGTCACGTCTATCCGGCGCTGGCGGTCGCCAGCGTTCTGGATTTAAAGTCCAGGGATCAGGTGCAAGAACACGTCGTACTAGAGCGGGCGGGCATGTCTGGGATTGAGCCTGATCCCGATGCCAGGGCGCGGTTCTCAGTACTCTATATCGGTAGTCATCGAGGAATGGAGCGGCGTATTGTGACCGGTGAAAGCAACCTGCCCTACCATGCTATTCCGGCCGCCGCACTACGTGGGCGTGATCCGTTTGCGTTGGGACGTGGCCTGCTTACTATGACGGGCGGGATACTGGCCGCACACCAGTTGCTGCGCATAACCCGGCCAGCGGCAATTCTCGGCACCGGCGGGTATGTCTGTGTCCCCGTATTTCTGGCCGCCCGTTTTATTGGTATTCCAACGCTGATCTACCTGCCGGATGTGGTACCGGGTCTCGCGGTACACTTTCTGGCACGGCTGGCCACGCAGGTCGCCTGTAATGTGGAAGAGGCACGGCATTACCTGCGCGTCCATACGGCGAAGATTATTATTACGGGCTATCCGGTGCGCCCGGAGTTGTTCCAACAGCACAAACCGGCGTGCCAGAAGGCATTTGGCTTGCGTGCCGATATGCCGGTCTTACTCGTGTATGGTGGTAGTCTGGGCGCACGAGCCATCAATCGTGCCATTGCCGCGCTATTGCCAGATCTCCTGGCGCTGACACAGATTATTCATATTTGTGGCCGTGAAGGAGACGAAGTCTGGCTACGCGCCGCAGCTCAACGCCTCGATCCGGAGCTACAAGCGCGGTATCGGCTCTATCCATATCTAGAAAGCAGGCATGATGCAGCACCAGCAGTACAGCAGCACCAGGCATCGAGCAAATGTGAAGGAGGTGGACAAACCACAATACGTAAGCATCAGCTTCATCAGGCTGCACCCACTATGGCTCAGGCCTTTGGTGCCGCAGATCTTGCGCTTTGTCGCAGTGGTGCCTCAACGCTGGCTGAACTGCCAGCTGCCGGGGTGCCGGCCATACTGGTGCCTTATCCGTATGTTCATCAAGATGAAAACGCCGACTATCTGGTGCGTCACGGGGCAGCGCTCAAAGTAGCCAACACGGCACTATCAGGAGCCGTAGCTCCATGCGATGGCCCGTTGTTCCAGCACCTGCAGCGGCTACTTGTAGGAAAAGAGAATGAGGAACGTCAACGTATGGCAGAGCGCTGTCGTACCCTGGCCCGACCTGACGCGGCCAACCGACTGGCAGAAGCCCTCTGCAATCTGGCAACAAGGAGTGGTAGCTCATGTGGACGGTCGAACTATTTCGATTAACGTTGGCCGACCTGGCTGGATCTCAGCTCATCCTGTTACAAACGTTTACGCTGCAACTCAGTGGGGGAGCCTTGCTCCTTATTTTCATGGTGATTGGAGCCTATATTGGCTGGCTTCGTGGTCTCCGCGCTATCTTGACTGTGACACTGTTCAGTATTCTTGCCTATTTGATGACGGTGCGGGGGGGCAACGAAATCGTGGCATTTATTAACCGGTTTTATCAAAATGCCCCCCGTTTAGCGGCCTTTGCGGTCGGGCGTGACCCGGATACCGTACAGGCACTTGACCCCTTGATTACACCCGGTTTTCAGGTGCCCTTATTCTTTCGCTTTGTCCTCTTTATCGCGATCATTGTATTTGGCTGGGTGTATAACAAAAAGACACAATGGTATAGTACGGCCCGCAAAGAACCGCTGGCACCGATGCTGGGATTGTTAGCTGGAGCGTTTACGGCCCTGCTGTGGGTGGATGGATTGGCAACGTTTTCGCGTGAGGCGGGGAATAATCTGGGAGGGCCGATCGGCACCATTCTCGCAATTATTCCCGATGTTGGTGTTTTCATTCCATCACTGATTACTATCTTTTTTCTTGTCTTATTTTTAATTATTATCTTCAACCTTCCGAAAGTATGGAAGGCTAGTTAATGCACGATTTTTTATTTACCATAGAAGACATGAGGAAACAAAAGAGAGAAAATAGGAGAGACGAGACAGAAGAGAGAAGAAAGAACCCTCGCGCCTCGCTCCTCTCCCCTCACTCCTCAGTTGCGGCCTAACCGTCAAACGTATGCGGTATCACATTGTCGGCATTGCGGGCGCTGGTATGAGCGCTATCGCCAATATCTTGCTCGATCAGGGCCACCACATCAGTGGCTCTGATCGGCAATCCAACCAGGTCACCAGCGTCCTCGCCCGGCGCGGCGCAACACTGTATGTTGGGCATGATCCGACGTATATTGATGGTACCGATGCCGTGATTGTCACTTCGGCTGTCCGTGGTAACCACCCGGAAGTCGAAGCCGCACGTGCTGCTGGCATACCGGTGTTGAAACGGGTAGATGTATGGCGCGACTGGTCGCAACGTCGGGCAGTGATTGCGATTGCTGGCACCCATGGCAAGACGACGACGACTGCAATGATTGCCTTTGTTCTCTCACAGGCCGGGTTGCAACCTGGCTTTTTAGTCGGTAGCCATGTGCCCGATCTAGGTACCAATGCGCGTTGGGGCGATCCAGCAGCACCGTTGATTATTGAAGCCGATGAGTATGATTATACCTTTCTGGCGCTTTCACCACAGATTGCCGTGATCACCAATGCAGAATGGGATCATCCCGACGTTTATTCGACTGAGGATGCGTATTATGCAGCATTCAACCAGTTTATTGCCCAGGTACAGACGACCGTGCTGGTATGTGGCGATGTCGGGTCGGGTAGCGAACGACTGGCATGGCACATGCTATCAGGGCAGCGTCTGACGTATGGCCTGGAAGCCACCAATGATTACCAGGCGGTTCTGGCGGAGGCAGGACAGCGATGGTCAGTTTTCCGCCATGCCTATGCACCTGATCGTCGGCATCATGTTCCAGCCACACCTGTTGCCCAATCCTGTGAACTTACCTTGCCTGGCCTGCATAATGTGCGTAATGCTCTGGCCGCTCTGTGTGTCGCTGACATCCTGGGCATTGATCGTTCCTGCGCCGTCAACGCATTGCGCGTGTTTCGCGGCACAGCACGGCGGTTTGAACTCAAGGGCGAAGTCGCTGGCATCACGGTCATTGATGATTATGCCCATCATCCAACCGAGGTTCGGGCAACCCTGATGGCGGCACGTATGCGTTATGGCTCACGCCGGCTGGTGGTCTATCTCCAGCCGCATACCTATAGTCGTACGCACACGCTGTTGGATCGATGGTCAGAGGCGTTCAGTGCTGCCGATCTGGTACTTATTGGTGACATCTATGGAGCGCGCGAAACGCAGGCAACCAGCGTGACCCACGCAAACCTGGCCCGGCATCTGGCTGAGCGTGTGGCGGTAGCGCATTCAGATGGCCCACGACCAGCGCGGGTACTCTATGCCGGGGGTGTCCTGGAGGCGGCCAGGCTGGCCCAGACTCTGCTCGAGCCGGGTGATGTGTTCTTAACTCTCGGTGCAGGTGATGGCGACCAGGTTGGCATGACTATTTTGGAAATACTGCGATCTGAATTATGACGATGGATACCCAGGCTTTTCACCAGCGCACAGCAGAAGCGTTAGCTGCCCTGTATACCAATCGGGATCAAGCCCCCGAAGGATGGCGGGAGATCCTGGCCTGGCATTGGGAACAGGCTGGTGCCTATGGCGAAGCCGTTGATGCTGCGCTGGAAGTCGCCGAGATGCGTGTATCAGAACTGGCTTTCACCGAAGCGTTGCGCTGGGTTGAGCGCGTCCTGGCTTTATTGGATCGTCTCAGTAACCTGGAACGACGGGCGTATGAGATGCGTGCGTACTCGCTAACGATTATGGTACTAGAATTTGGTGGGCAGTATCGTGAAGCACTCGGATATGCGCGGTTGCTGCTACGCCTGGCGGAAGAACGGGGCAATGTTGAGGCACAGGGTCACAGTTTTCTGTTGCTTGGTCGTATACAGCGTGAAATCGGTCGGTTAGCTGCGGCTGAGGCCGAACTACTTCGTGCCATCGATCTGGCGGAACGCCATGAACTGTTTGAACTAATGGCGGAAACGCGCCTGCATCTGGCAAAGGTACATCAGCTGCAGGGCCGCCACCTCGAGGCGTTTCAGCAACTCGAACTGGCGCAGGATTTGTCACAGGATGATTATGCCCGCCTGGCACGGGTTTGTACGGGTATTGGTGATGTGTATCGGGTGTTAGGTGCGGGGCGCGAGGCGCTGAGACTCTACCATCGGGCACTCAAGCTGGAGATCGGTACCAGTAATTGCCTGGGACAGGCCATGCTCTACGAAAAACTGGCGCTATCACACCTGGAGCTAGACCAGATTGGCGCGGCGTTGCAATGCGCCCAGGAAGCGCTGCGCATACGTGATGACCTGAACGATCGGGTTGGCCAGGCGCGGTCGCAAACGATTCTGGGCACTGTGCAACGCAGACTGGAGAATTTTTCACAAGCATTGCAGCATTTCGAGTATGCACGCGCGTTAGAGCAAGGATTGCAAAATCAGCGTGGCTTGATCATTGCCCTGACAAATATTGGCGATACATCACGTTTGCTCCATAACGATGAACGCGCCCGTGCCAGTTATATCGAAGCGCTGGCACTGGCCCATGATTTGAATGATCACATTGCGCTGGCTCGGATGCACGAGCGTCTGGGTGATCTCTCACGCAAGGAAAACTTTATCGAGGCAGCACGGGCACATTGGAAAGAGGCATTAAACATCCGTGAAACGTTGAACCATTCCGATGAATGTATCAGACTACGCCAGCGCATTATGTCGGTGGCTGTGCCTGATCAGCCGCAAAGTGAGTAAGCAGATGATCGAGAATGAGCCGCTGGCGAAACATACATCCTGGCGTATTGGTGGGCCAGCGCGTTACTATCTTGAGGCGATCAATGTAGACGAACTGCGCAACGGGTTACAGTGGGCCAATATGCGTGATCTGCCCATCTTTGTACTCGGTGGTGGCACCAATCTCCTGGTACGTGAAGAGGGTTTTCCTGGCCTGGTAATACGGTATCGTGCTCAGGCCTGGCATATTGAGGAACACGGTACCACCGGGGTGTTGCGCATTGCCGCCGGTGCACCCGTAGCCGGAACCGTGCGCCGGGTGTGTGCGCAGGGGTGGGGCGGGTTAGAATGGGCCGAAGGCCTTCCCGGCACGATCGGCGGAGCAATCTATGGTAATGCCGGGTGTTACGGCGGCGATATCGCACACGTCCTGCAGCGTGCGTATGTGCTGGTAGATGATGATGTTCAGGAGTGGTCGACAGCACGGCTCGATTACGGTTATCGTACCAGTTGCTTAAAACAGATCCGAACTGGTTCTGGCATAGTACCTTCTGGTACATGCAGCCCTCGTATTGCACCGATTGTGCTCGCGGCTGAACTGCGTCTCACTCAAGCTGATCCGGGCACATTGGCCGCAACGATGGCCCGAATTGCCGCCGAACGTAAGGCCAAAACGCCCTGGGGTCGTTCATGCGGCAGTGTTTTTAAGAATCCGGTAGTTTCCGATGGAACCCGGCTCAGTGCAGGGCAACTGATTGACCAGGCCGGGCTTAAAGGTGCCCGTAGTGGTGCGGCTGAAATTAGCCAGCGGCATGCGAACTACATCATCAACCTGGGTGGCGCAACAAGCGCTGATGTGCTACGGTTAATTGAACTGGTGCACACAACTGTCCTGCGTCAGTTTAACGTGACGTTGGAATTGGAAGTTCAAGTTATATAAAACGCTATGAGCCAGAAAAAAACAAGGGTGGCTGTTCTCTTCGGTGGACAGAGTGGTGAACACGAAGTATCGTTAGTATCGGCGCAGGCGGTAATCAATGCCTTAGACACGGCAAAATACCAGGTTATCCCGGTTGGTATTACCAAGGATGGACACTGGTTCTCTGGGCCAGAGACAATGGCGACCTTGATCGCTATGGCCGATCCGGCTCGCCTACCGGCTGATGCGACCACCAGCGGCCGGGCAGAACGCCCGACAATAGTACCCGCTCCAACAACGCTCGCGCCCACTGTCGTTCAATTGCTGCTGTCGGACGTTGATGTTGTTTTTCCGGTCTTACATGGCCCGATGGGTGAAGATGGTACGATCCAGGGCTTGCTTGAAGTGTTGGGATTGCCCTACGTCGGTTGCGGAGTCGCTGCCAGTGCCGTCGGTATGGACAAGGCGTTGATGAAAGCCGCCTTTGCGGCCGAAGGACTGCCGGTATTACCCTGGTTACTGGTGCGCCGCCATGAATGGCAACGTGACCCGCAACGCGTCTACGCCAGTATTGAGGCCCAACTGACCTACCCGTTGTTCGTGAAACCGGCGAATATGGGGAGCAGTGTGGGTGTGAGCAAAGCCTATGATCGCGCCACATTGGAGACGGCACTGATCGAGGCCGCTCGCTATGATCGGCGGATTGTTGTTGAACAGGGTATTGATGCCCGCGAAATCGAAGTGAGCGTGCTGGGTAATGATGAGCCAGAGACCAGTATTCCTGGCGAGATTATTCCCGCTGGCGAATGGTATGATTATCAGGCTAAATACCTGAGTGGTCAGTCACAAATTATCATCCCGGCCCCCATTGATGAACCACTCACCCAACAACTATGTATACTAGCACGTAACGCCTTTGTGGCTATCGACGGAGCTGGATTGGCGCGGGTCGATTTTCTTCTGGATAAGACCAGCCATGTACCCTGGCTCAATGAAGTTAACACCATGCCTGGCTTTACATCTGTTAGCATGTATGCCAAAATGTGGTCAGCCAGTGGATTGGAGTATGCGGCGTTGCTTGATCGACTCATTATGCTCGCCCTGGAACGACATATGGCCGGTCACCTTGCATGATCCTATGGAAGCAGTAGAGCGGAGCGCACGATGAGACGGATAGAACAGTCATCTTCAAGCCAACGGAGATATACCACTATCCAGCAGCATAAGCCAGCCCGTGAGCGTAACGGGAGCCATGCCCACCCAGGGACATGGCGTACCATCCTGTACTGGCTCGGTTCTGGGCGCCTGTTCAGTTGTTGTGTGTTTCTGGTCTCACTCGGCTTGTTGTATCATCTGTTGACATCACCTGATTTTTATATACAGCAGGTGCAGGTTGAGGGAAATAATGCGCTCAAAACCGAGGTTATTGTAGAGCTGTCGCAGTTACTTGGAACTCCGATCTGGTTTGCAGATCTGGATTATGCTGCGGCACATATTCTAGAGAATGCGTATATTGAGCAGGTCAGCATTGGTATTACTCTGCCAGATCGTGCCCGTATTCGTGTTGTCGAACGGAAACCCGATCTGCGCTGGCAACTGGATGGTATTCATTATCTGATTGATAGCAACGGCACAGTGCTTGATGTTGCTCACACTCCACCAGAACCAGATACTCTGGTCATTGTAGATACAACTCGGCATCGTATTCAGCCAGGAATGCGGGTCGATGCCGATGCCTTGAAACTGGCCCGTTTACTGGCATTGCGCCTGCCGACCGAACTGCGGTTTACACCGGCCAGCATTGGTTGGGACTTTGGTCTAGGAGTTTTTGTTACATCGGATAGCGGACAGACTATTGTTTTTGGACAGTCAGATAATCTCGATTATAAACTGGCTATTTTTCATTATCTGCTCAACGATAATACAGCCTTTACCTTTTTGGATTTGCGGCCATCAAATCCCTATTATCAAAATATACGCACGGATGCCGAGTAGTAATAAGTGGATATAATTATTAGTTGCAAGATCGATATTGCTCAGATCATTGACATAGTACTACAATGAGAGCCTGTCTAAAAAGGAGCGGTTTGAAGGGCTGTGCCCTCCAGAAACTCCGTTTCTGCCCACCGCTGCACGGCGGGCAGGGAAGCATATAAGTAAGGGGCCAGACCCCTCACTCACTCCCTTTTCAGACAGTTTCTGAGACTTTATCTCGGCCGGGGTGCGGGGGTCTGCGGCCCTTGCGCACGTTCTTTATCTGGTGCGGCGCGGCGAAGCCGCGCCGCACCACCCTACCCAGGGGATGTCTCGTTGTAGTATATAGAGGCACGAAGATATAGCAAGCCGACATAAATCGTAACAAACTGGAGACCCGGCTTGAGCCTGGGGAGTACACTCGAAGTCCCGGCTTGAGCCGGGACTCCACTTGACCATAGTGATACGTTTGCTATCGTTCTGGTTGGAAACCATCCGAATTCCTGTTTGTACAGAGACAAGTCTGAATGGGCACAATATTGTTATTAACCAGCAAATGTAAGGTCATCGTTCAGGTGAAGTGGTTCGGAGGGGCAACGCCCCTCCGGGAGGCATCTCGTTGCGGCCTGTTCAAAACGGGCCGCAACAACGGTTGTGCAGGGGCCACAGGCCTCCGCGCCCCTGCTGGGGCAGATACCACCTGAACGGTTACAATGTAAGCAATGAAGAGAGAATGCTATGCAACATACCATCGTCGGCATTGATGTCGGAACGACGAAGGTCTGCACCGTTGTAGCTCAGTTGCGTGCTCAAGGCCGTATCAATATTCTCGGGGTAGGACTAACTCCTAGCAGGGGGTTAGACAAAGGGATTGTGGTGAATATTGATGATGCGATCAACGCCATTGCTGTCAGTATTGAAAAAGCGGAACGGCTGAGTGGCTATCGCATTGGAACGGCCTTCGTGGGCGTTGCTGGACGGCATATTGCCTCATTGAATAGTCGTGGCGTGGTGGCCATCGCTCGTCCTGACCACGAAATTACGCGGAACGACATTGCCCGTGCTGTAGAGGCTGCCCAGGCTGTGGCGATACCTAACCAGCGGGAGGTCATTCACGTTATTCCACGTGCCTACGTGGTTGATGGCCATGAAGGTATTCGTGACCCGATTGGCATGAGTGGCTATCGCCTGGAGGTTGAAACCCATATTGTCACTGGCGAAATTATGGCCATTCAGAACTTAATCAAGAGTGTGCAACGAGCGGGGGTAGAGATAGACGATCTTGTATTGCAACCACTTGCTTCAGGTGAAGCCGTTCTCACTGATGAAGATAAAGATCGCGGGGTGATGCTGGTTGATATTGGTGGTGGAACAACCGATATTGCGATTTTTATTCAGGGTGGTATCTGGCATACCAGTGTTATTCCGGTTGGTGGTAATCATTTTACCAACGATATTGCCTGCGTTTTGCATGTAACTAGCAATACGGCTGAATATCTTAAAGTAAAATACGGTAATGCTATTGCTGATGATAATGCTGAGGATGATGTTATTGATGTCGAGACATTGACCGGCGGTGAACAACAAAAGATTAGTCATCGCCTGCTGAATGAAATCTTGCAGGCACGTGCCGAGGAGGTGGTTGAGTTACTGTACCACGAAATTCAGCGCAGCGGCTACGCAGGCTTATTACCCGCTGGTATGGTATTAACCGGAGGCAGTGCGCAATTACCGCGTTTTGATGAACTGATTCGGGAGATGCTGGGCATTCCCGTGCGGGTGGGGGTTCCTGTGGATTTAACGGGATTAACGGACACGATTGACAGTCCGCCCTATGCGACCGCAGTTGGTTTGCTACGCTGGGGGGCACGCCACGGGCCAGCCATGGTGGGCACTGCTCAGAATGGTCACCATGAACACAATAATAGAGGCTGGGGAACTGTCTATGACCGTTTGAAGGGTTGGCTGAAAGAGTTTTTACCATAATGATCTGGCAGACCGGTGCTATGTGCAGCATATCGTCCTATACAGACTGATTCCGGTTTGTCTGTCGTCTACAACGAAAAACCAGGAGGATAAGGAACATGGGATCCTATGAGGGTAACGATCTATCATTAGCAAATGTGGCTGAGATCCGCGTCGTTGGTGTCGGTGGTGGTGGCAGTAATGCGGTGAATCGTATGATTGCCGAAGGGGTACAGGGCGTCGATTTTCTTGCTGTAAATACGGATGCGCAGGCGCTTATGCATGCGCTGGCTCCCGTCCGTATTCGGATTGGTGATAAATTAACGCGCGGTCTGGGCAGTGGTGGCAATCCTGTTACTGGTCAGAAGGCGGCAGAAGAAAATCAGGAAGAACTGTACGAACATCTCAAGGGTGCCGATATGGTATTTATCGCCGCCGGTATGGGAGGTGGTACCGGGACAGGTGCTTCCCCAATTATTGCTGGCGTGGCGCACGATCTGGGCGCATTGACCGTGGGTGTGGTGACCCGCCCTTTCTCATTTGAGGGCAATCATCGTCGCAAAATGGCTGAGCAGGGCATTGAGCAATTGCGGCCGGTGGTAGACACGTTGATTATCATTCCCAATGATCGCCTGCTGCAAACAGCCAGCAAGAATACCTCTATGGTCGAAGCATTTCATATGGCCGATAGTGTGCTGTTGCATGGTATCCAGGGAATTTCGGATTTGATCACGCAGAGTGGTTTGATCAATGTGGACTTTGCCGACGTCAAGGCGATTATGGCTCAAGCCGGTTCAGCGCTTATGGCCATTGGCCGCGGAGCAGGTGATAATCGCATGGTCGATGCTGTGCAGCAGGCAATTGCCAGTCCACTTCTCGAAGTAAGTATTGATGGTGCAAAAGGAGTGCTTTTCAATGTTACTGGCGGGGAGGATCTAGGTATTCTGGAAGTATATGAAGCGGCTGACATTGTGGCCAAGGCGGTTGACCCCGATGCAAACATTATTATGGGCGCTGTGATTGACCCCCATTATCCTCCAGGTGAAGTAAAGATTACGTTGATCGCCACCGGATTTGATATGAACCGGCCCGCCGTGCAACGTACTCGCTCTTATCCCACAGGTACCACCCAGTCCCACAGTGTCCATACGCCTCCCCAACCGGCACCGGTGGCAGCACCGCGCCAGGCAGTACCGCAGCCCCAGCCGCAACCCCAGCCGACACGCTCTATGCCCAACTTTGGCAATAGTGATGACCTGGACATCCCCCCATTCCTACGCAATCGTAATCGAGGACGTTAGCTCCGCTTGCAAAACTAGTGATCCTCGTTTTCTTGACAAACTTCTGAGACTGATTATACTTTACGTCCCTCAACAAAGGGGAGGGGGTGAACCCCCTCCCCTTTGTGGCCCTTGAGGAATAGTACGATATGATAACGTAGGACATACACTTGAGAACTGTAAACGATTTCTCGCAATACGATGTTTCAACCTGACCTGTCTGTGTCTCTGAGGTGGAGAAGATGATGAAACCCCGACGTTGGTATAGCAGCCCGGAAGCAAACCCACATCCGCAACCGCCGTCGTCAGGCCCATTCTTGAATCAGATGCAGTTGCGCTATATCGGCAAAGTTCGCATTCCATCTGGCCCGGTTCTGAAATACAGAACCGGGTCGCAGATCAACGTTCCAGGGTCAAGGTATCGATTACCTCACCCGTGCGCGTAATAAACTGCAGCGTTAGCTGCTGTTCAGTCGCTTCAACCAGTTGCGCCCCGTGATCAGCGTTGAAGCGCACTACACTCCCTTCCTCAATCGTATTCCCCCAGGCATACCGCGCACCCCCACCCAGACCGTTGGTGATATAGGGAAACCCATCGATCATAATCCGCTCGTAGACATGATTATGCCCGGTGAGTACCACATCAGCACCCCATTCCTGGTAGGGCCAGCGCATCCACGAACTGGGGCCATGATAAGCTGAGCCATATGGCGGGTGGTGGAACACCACGATATTCCAGGTATCGGGTGACGCGGCCAGTTCTTCTTTTAACCACATTGCTTGCACGGAGTCACTCTTGATCCCGTCTGGCTCGATCCAATACACACTATTCACGGCATAAATACGCACAGGGGGCCGGTCAACCGTGTAATACCGCTGGTTGCCCGGCAGGAACGAGAAGTAATCAAAATAGGCCTGACCATTCGCGATATCGGCATCGTGGTTGCCCAACACGGGAAAGAAGCGATTCGTTGGTGACCCGGGCCCATAGGCACTGGTACCATCAGGCAAAAATTCGTGGTAGTACTGGCCAATATTGGCATCAATCGTTTCAGCCGCGCCCATTGGATAGTTATTATCTCCGGTTGTTACGATAAAGTCCGGGTTCCAACTCTTGACCAGTGCCGCTACATCAGCCGCGGGCTGGCCGGCCAGCCCAAAATCACCAATCACAGCGAAACGTGCCTGTTGTGGTTCCGGGGTCGGCGTGGCCGTTGGTGCTGGTGTGGTCGTCGGGGTAGGAGTACCCGTAGGCGTCGTCATTGGCGGTATATCGGTCGATACAGGTACTGTTGCCACGCTACCGGTGGTGGAAGGAACGGGTCGGCTAGAGCCACAGCCGGTCAGAATCAGCAGCGATGATAGAACGAAAAGCAAAGCCCATGTTTGATATGTGCTATGCTGAAACCTATACCACACATCTGGGAAATATTTCATAATTCTCTCGTGCTAAGGTACGCTCCAAACTAATAGAATCCTCTTATATTATACCCTGGGTTGGCGGACGATCGTCCATGTATACGAAGACCAGTGTACCTTCCAGACCGGGCAGGAATGAGGTGAGTGAAGAGAAGAGTGAGGGTTTTCTCCTCTCGTTTCTCGCTTCTCACTTCTCGCACCTGGGTGCCCGCATTGATTTTCTATGCCCGACAATGCTCCCGCCATATCCGGCATTGCACACGCGGCCTGACATAGCTTCGGCATGGTTTATCATTGATGGGCAATGGGGGCGACCAGGAAAGTCGTCTCTGCCAATATAGTAGACTATGCCCAGAACGATGCAGACCGGGTTGCAGCATCATCAAGCCGGGTGTGGAACTGTCAGGCAGGGGGGATCGGTGCAATGTTCAACTTCGACGCTGATATGGATCAGTTCAGCAAAGTGAGCTAGCAATGCCTTGTAGTGACCTGGTGGTTGAGGATAATGGGTGACAACCGTCAGAATAGCAGCCAGATGCTGCGGGCCAACACGCCAGACATGCACATCGGCCAGGAGATTATCGGCATCGGCTTCAATTGCGGTACGTATTGCTGCAACGGTTGACAGATCGACATCACTGTCGAGTAATACCCGGCTGGTATCACGCAGTAACCCATATGACCAGCGTGTAATCACGACTGCCCCAACGATGCCCATTGCCGCATCCAGCCAGAGCCAACCCAGGAACATACCAGCAGTCAAGGCAATGATCGCCAGTAGCGACGTTAACGCATCCGCCAGCACATGGAGATAGGCTGCCCGCAGGTTGTGATCACGATGGTGTGGGGCAGAGGACGTAGGATGGGGATGCTGGTGATCGTGATTGTGATCATGGGTATGCCCATGGGCTGTCGTATAATGACTATGATGGTGATGATGATCCCGCAGCAGAAAAGCACTGATCAGATTTACAATCAAGCCCAGGATCGCCACCGTAATAGCTTCGTGAAACTGGATCGCAACATCGCCAAAGAAGCGCTGTAAGGACTCCACGGCCATCAACAGCGCCACAACTGCCAGAGCCACTGCGCTGGCAAATCCACCCAGTTCGCCCACTTTGCCTGTGCCAAAGCTGTAACGTGGATTATCTGCATGCCTCCGGGCATAACGATAGGCAAACATGGTGATACCAAGCGCAGCCACGTGCGTTCCCATATGCCAGCCATCGGCCAGCAGGGCCATCGAACCAAAAGCCAATCCGGCCACAATTTCGATCAGCATCATGCTGAACGTCAATCCGATCACAATCCCGGTATTGCGTTCACCCTGACGATCCGCCACGGTAAAGTGATGCGTATGCTGCCATTGTTGGAGTTTATAGATATGCATATGTCTAACGCTGATTTACACGAGTTACACGGAAATCTGGACTGATCAGTCCACCACCTGCCGCATGTGATTCACTCGTCCGTCCCAACCAGGGTAATAATGCGAGGCATTTTCCCGACAAACGGGCATGGCCCGGAACGAGAGGCGCACGTCGGGCCACATTCGGCACTGCACGATGAGTCTGCCTGGCTTTCCTTGAGCCGTCCTTTACGTACCCAGTAGGCAATCATACCCTCCAGTGCCGGCTTATCGATACCGAGTTTATGCGCCAGATCAACCAGATTTACTGGTTCGTGGGCCTCTTCAAAGGCGCGTAATACCTGCTGTAGCATCTATAACCTCGCTTCTTGTAATTGCTGGCTGTACCTTAGCCCCATCCAACCAGCCGGCCACCCTGAAAAACAAGCAGAGCGGCGACCCAGGCAATCACCAGTTGCCCAACCACACTAAACCACATCCAGCGATTGCCAAATTCCTGCCGTGCAGCAGCAATGACAGCCACACAGGGAGTATAGAGCAACACAAACACCATAAACGCCAATGCCGCCAGCGCGCCATGCCCACCGCTTGATGCTTCGAAACTCGATTGCGCTGCACGCATCAATCCTGTTGATTCTCCTTCCTCTTCGGCATCTGTCAGGTCAATGCCGATAATGAGCGGAACAGCCCGCAGCGTATCAATGGTTGCACCCACAAAACTGGTAATCACCTGCCCCAGATCTTCCACCAGCGTGGTTGGTTCAGCCGCTTCCTCTTCCTCGGCCACACCATAGATCTGCGACATCGTGCTAACCACAACCTCTTTGGCAATAAAGCCAGTCACCAGTGCCCCGCTGGCTTCCCAGCTCCCAAAGCCGAGCGGAGTAAAGATTGGTGCTACCACACCCGCAACAGTCGCAAAGGCACTATCATCAAGTTCTGTCTCGGCAAATACACCATCGCCACCAGTAGGAATCGCCATGAGCAGCCAGATCAGCACACTGGTTGCCATAATGACCGTCCCTGCACGTCGGATAAACGAGGCAGTGCGTTCCCACATATGTGTCCAGATACCGCGCAGTGTGGGTAAGCGATAGGGGGGTAGCTCCATAATAAACGGCACACGATCTTTCGTTTTGAACAGAGTATTTTTGAGTGCAAAACCTAGACCGATTGCGGCTACAATCCCAAGAATATACAACCCAAAAACAACCAGACCACTATAGGCAGGAAAAAAGATCGCTGCCAGTAAAACATAGACTGGTAAGCGAGCGCTACAACTCATAAACGGTACGAGCAAGCCGGTCAAAATACGGTCTTTCTCAGTTTCTAGCGTGCGTGTGGCATAAATAGCGGGTACATTGCATCCAAAGCCAACGATCATGGGCAGGAAGCTCTTGCCATGCAACCCCAGGATATGCATCAGCCGATCCATCACAAAAGCCGCCCGTGCCATATAGCCCGAATCTTCGAGTATCGCCAGCGACAGATAGAGGGTCATCAACACTGGCACAAAGACCAGTACACCACCCACCCCGGCAATAATGCCATCTACCACCAGACTCTCGACCCATGAGTCACCGAGTCCTGCCAGACGTAACAGTACAACCATCTGGTTCGTGAGCGGGCCACTGATCACTGCATCCACCCATTCGAGGTAGGGTGTTGCCACATCCGTGGTTAGTTTAAACACCAGCCACATCAGCGCCAGGAAGATCGGAATACCCAGGAGACGATGGGTAACAATCTTATCGACACGATCAGAGAGAGTCTCACGCTGGCTTGCAGGGCGGATCAGTACACGGCGCACGAGGGTATTCACAAAGCGGTAGCGCTGATCGGTCAAAATGATATCAATATCTTCGTTATAGATCGCCTGGAGCCGCGCCTGACTGTCGGTTAACATCTGTAACACCGCTGCACCACCGGATGTGTTCTGCACCTCGATCAGCAAGTCACTATCACCTTCGAGCAGTTGAATCGCTAACCAGCGTGGATTATACCGTTGCAGCGCGGAGATCTGCCCAATCGCGGTACTCAGTCGCGTCACTTCATTTTCTATATCCGACTGATAACGGACATAAATCGGTGTATGTAGTGCAGCCGTTCCAATCACTGTCATGGTAGTTCCTCCGGGGAGTTTCTATGCCGCCTGTTGTTGTGTCGGTTGCAGCACATAGGCAACCAGCGCCTGTTTGAGTTCTTCCAGACCGTGATTGTGGCTGGCAGCCATTGGTATCACGGGAATACCGTCCAACAATTGCGAGAGTTGCCCAACATCAATGATGATGCCACGCGCATCGGCCAGATCGCACATATTCAGGGCAATAATCAGAGGGATACCCGTCTCTAAAATCTGGACAGTGAGGTACAGATTGCGCTCCAGATTGGTGGCGTCAAGCACATTCACCACCACATGCGGGCGTTCCAGCACAATAAAATCGCGGGCGATCCGTTCTTCAAGTGAATAAGCCGACAGGCTGTACGTCCCTGGTAAATCAATGATTGTCAACTCCTGACCGGCACACTTCAAAATGCCGGCCTTTTTCTCTACCGTTTTGCCCGGCCAGTTCCCCACATGCTGGCGCGAGCCAGTTAGCCCATTAAAGATCGTACTCTTGCCAACATTCGGATTCCCAGCGAGAGCGATTGTCCAGCCAGGCATAGAGCTTCCTCCTCGCTGTTATACTGGTTGTACACGAATTTTGTGAGCCACACCGCGCTCCAATACCACACGGGTATCGCGTACAGAGAGTATCAACGGCCCGTTATGATCATGCAGAATATTTAATTCAACTCCGCGAATAACGCCCAGTTCCGCCAGACGATGATTGACCTGCTGCCCTGCCATAATATCCACAACCCGTACTCGTTGACCAGGGGGCACCATAGTCAGTGCCAGTGTCGCATCAGGATGGTTCAACATGACTTACCTCTACCAGGATCTCACGCGCCTCATGCTTGCGCAACGAAAGATAATAGCCTTTGACAAATATTTCGATGGGATCACCCAGCGGTGCCACCCGTTGCACTCTGACTGTCTCACCCGTCACCAATCCCATATCCAGAAAGCGCCGTCGCGTCGTCTTCTCGCCTCCAACCCGGACGATGGTCGCCAGTGTACCGGGGGGAAGTTGTTCCAGTGTCATCTGCGATTCAGCCGTCGGCATAACACACTCCTTACCATGCATGTCATGACTCACGCAGCAGGCCTTTTGCCGATCGTTTGCCCATGCGGCAGCAGGGAAGCATTCTCTCGTTCTTACGGCTGACCTGCAGCAGCAAAAATATAGTTGCCTTGCTGGTGACAAGATTTGAACGGTACGAAATATAGAACGAACAACCAGCCAGAGTTACTCGATTCGACCGGCGTACTGCGTGGCTTCGAGCAGATGTTGTCGATCAGCAACATCATGGGTGAAAGTTAACACATCACAGGCACAGGCACGATTGCCCTGAAGACATGACCAGAAAGTACTGCATTTTTCCCAGGCACTTGACCGACGGCCCGGTACATCCACTATCGGAGCAACCTCGATCTGCATAGCAACCGATCGTGCCAGCGAGAGATGCTGTGTACCAGTACTGAGCAAGATCGAGCCACCAGCACCGACAGCCAGCACCTCGAACTCAACATCAGGCTGGATACCCTGCGCTTGCAAAAAATCCATAATCGCAGCATTGGCAGAAATGGCCGCGATCCGCCCGTGAAATCCAGCGGTACATGCCGCCAGCGGGTAGGCTTTATCTGATTGTCCATACGGGGGTGTACGCAATGGGGCGTGTGAATGTAAAGTAGACGGCGCATGTTCCAAAAAGTCTTTCAACGACTCAACTAGTTTGTCGGACGTGATATGTTCGAGCTGGCAGGCAATCTCATCGGCCTCCACTGGTTCGATCCCGAGATTCTGCACCAGGAAGATCACCCAGAGCCGACGCCGGCTCAATACTAGCTGGGCTTCGGCCTCACCTGTGTCAGTCAAGGTCACACCCTTGTAGGGTTGATAGGAAACCAGACCACGCTCTTCTAGCTTACGGCACATCTCGTTGGCCGAGACCGAAGAGATTGCCAGTTTGCTTGCCAGCAGAGAGAGCGGTACAGGCTGATTATCTTCGCGTAGCAACGCGATCATCACCAGATACATTTCCACACTTTCGCTCATAACTCCCTCTGCATTCAATCATTGTTAATCCCTGGTAACTGTTCAGGGGAATGCTCACCCCTCTCACGGGGTGTTTTTTTGTTCCAACTACATAGTAGTGCGGCATGGAAGGGCACACCGAATCTATAGGCGTATGAGAATCCATCCGGGCCAGCGCTGACCACAAAAATCGCTAAAAGAACCCACCTTACCTGAGTGGTTCTGATGCTTCACCATGTTATGTTCAGGTAACCCGTAAGTTTACGTTCTCCTAAATTATGGCTACCCTGTTTCAGCCCATCATACATCTCTGCCTGACGATTGTCAATAACGCTGTAACAAATCAACATGGTTGAGATTTCGTTGATGAGCAACAGCAAAAAGCTACGGACGAAAGGAAAAAGAAGCATGTTGACCGCCAGCGCAATCAGTGAAGATTCCGCTACTATTCTGGTTAACCAGAACAAACCGTAGAAAAGTGTGGGGCGGGATCTTCCCGCATCATTGGCGTGGGGTTGAAGTTCCGTGTGGCACCACGCCAGGTACAGGGCAATCCGATGCTATGCTCGTCGAAAATCCTTGACCAGCAGGCGCAGCGAACGCTGATCGTTCCATTCATGATCTTCCAGTGTATAGGCTACGTCAATGCACGGATGTTGACGGAGTGGTTCTGCCAGATGCCCCAGGCGGAAGGCCATAGCTTCAAATGGATGACTGTTGTTCTGCTTCAATATCAGCCGCAGATGATCACCCGTGCTGCCACATGCCGTTGCCGATATCACCTGTACATTGCGGCTCATTAAGACCGGTTGAGGGTTTGCCTGACCAAACGGCTCCAGTTGGCGCATCTCGTACAGCAATTCCCAGGTAAGCTCACTCAGAGCTACCTCCACATGAATGTCCAGTGTTGGCACAAGCATATCGTCGGTCAATGCAGTCAGGGCCAGTTCCTGCAGCCGTGCGTCCAGTTCAGGCAACCGTACATTCTCAATCGTAAAGCCGGCTGCCATAGAATGCCCACCAAAGCGCACAAACAAATCCTTGCAGGAATGCAACGCCTCAAAAATATTAAACCCGCGTACCGAACGGGCCGAGCCATGCGACTGCTCAGGCCCACGCTCGATCAGTAGCACTGGACGGGACCACTCCTCAACCAGCTTGCCCGCCACCAGACCGATAATGCCTGCCGGGTAGTCATCGCCAGCCAGCACCACAATCCGTTGCTGATGCTTGCCCTCGGCCTGGGCCTGGGCACGCGCCGCCGCCTGCACCTGTTTCGTCAATTCCTGGCGCTGGCGGTTAGCCTGGTTAAGTTCTTGCGCCAGTGTTTGCGCCGTCGCAAAATCGTCGGCCAGGAGCAAATTGTAGGCACGTACCGCGTCATCGAGCCGCCCGGCAGCATTAATGCGCGGGCCAAGCATAAAGCCAATGGACATTGCATCGACTTTGCTCTGAGGCAGACCGGCCACCGCAATCAAGGCCTTCAATCCCGGTCGTTCGCTGCTATGGATCGCCTCCAGACCTTTCTTGACCAGCACACGGTTTTCACCGTCCAGTGGCCCCATATCAGTCACTGTACCCAGCGCGACTATATCGAGCAGATCGCGTCCACGCAAGCCATGCAACCGTAAGCCCTGCCTGACCAGCGCCTGTACCAGTTTAAAGGCAATCCCAACACCAACCAGTTGCTTATAAGGATAGGAACATCCTGGTTGTTTAGGGTTGACCACTGCCAGCGCTGCGGGTAATGTGGGTGGTGGTTGATGATGATCGGTGACGATCACATCCAGGCCCAGGGCTTGCGCGTGGGCCACCTCCGCAACATTGCTGATGCCACAGTCGACAGTGATCAATAGACGAATACCCTCGGCGGCGAGCTGTTCAATCGCCTCGTTGTTCAAGCCATAGCCCTCGCGGACACGGTGGGGGATGTAGGGTTGAATAGTACCGCCCATCGTGCTAATCGCCTGCATCAACAATGTTACCGCCGTCACGCCATCGGTGTCGAAATCACCATATACGGCCATCGGTTCATCATCAGCGATAGCGCGCGCAATACGCTGGCTAGCCTCGGTCATACCCTTCATAGCAAAGGGATCATGCAATCCATCACGATAATCGGCTTTCAGAAAGGTTGTCACCGCTTCGGGGGTGTCAAAGCCACGTTGATACAACAGCGTGGACATAATCGCACTACGACCCAGGCGTGCCACAACTTCGGGTGGTGCGGACGGCTGGAGCGCCCAGTGCTTATTGTGAGCCGAACGACGTGCTGCCATACTTTGGGTATCTTTCCAGTGTGGTTGATGATCAAGATGATCAAACAGATATCAGGTTCAGCTAAAACCTTTCGTCAATGATACGAGTTATGCGGTCGTCCATCATCATATCAGCGAAAGGCGTCGCTTTCAGCAGTAGGGAAGCACTGAACCGTTGGATGGCCCCCCTCTGCCGAAGGCACAAGGCTTGTGTTTAACCAATCGCGCACCTCATGTCATGTCAATTATAGAGGTTTCAGGCTCCATGTCAACGGCAGCCAGTGTAGCAGTGGTGCAGTAGACTTGCACGCATCTGGCGCACGTGACTGTGCTGAACACATCGAGCAGTGGCAACGTCAGTGGCACTCTATAAGTACGCGGTGCACATCTGTACCCGCAAGTACTCCCATCAATTCTCATCAACTGGGGGTAATGGCACGGCCTGCTCGTGCATGAAGTACCTTACATTACATTCGTGGTCGCATACGTGGTTCTATTCGTGGACGTCTGGCCCACGGTAGTACGCCATACCCATTTCCACCACGCACCTTCTGTCAATAACAGGCAGTCAGGATATCACAATAAAGGTTATTTCGATTGATCAGCGGTACCCGTTCTGAGGAACGTTCGCCTGCAGGGGTTGCGGGGGCCGCAGAACCCCGCAACTTCACGAACCGCCAGGCGGGGCCAGAATTTCCCCACTCCCCCATCGGAACGAGGACAACCGTCACAGCAGTATAGAGTGAGTCTCCGATCGCGTTCATCGCGTCCGAAAGAGATAAAGCGTAACACGATCTCTATCAAGTTTGACGTGGCACTGGCACAACACTATAATGATTGAAATGACATAATTGTACAGATGTTATCTATGTAGAGGAGCTATGTTATGAGTACACAGGCTCAACGTGGCCGCAAAGTAGACACCAGGAATGCCAAAACATTACGAGTTTTCTATATGGTGCTGACAGTGATCGCAGTAGTCGGCGTGGCTCTGTTAATCACTTACCTGGTGCGTAACCAGGGAGCAACACCCTCAGGTGGAGCAGCGACCGGTACCACAGCACAGATCTCATCGCTCAAGGCGCCGACAGGTATGACTCCAGAAGGATTTTACTATAAAGGTGACCCGGAAGCGCCAGTGCGTGTGATTGAATATTCGGATTATCAATGTCCCGCATGTGCGCAATTCCAGACAGTTCTGGCTGATCAGATTGACCTGGAGTATGTGGAGACGGGCAAGATCCAGTTTGTGTTTCACGATTTCCCGCTGAGTATGCACCAGCATGCCGTGATTGCCGCTGAAGCCGCACGTGCTGCCGGGTCGCAGGGACAGTTCTGGCAGATGAACAAACTGCTGTTTGCGCGCCAGGGTGAGTGGGCCAGTAGCCTGAACCCGCAGCAACTCTTTGTGCGCTATGCCGAAGAATTGGGACTGGATCGTAATCAGTTTGAACAGGCGTTACAAAACGGTACTTATCGCGATCAGGTGCGCGCCGCCGAACAGGCGGCGATCCAGGCCGGGATTGGTGGGACGCCTACATTCATTGTTGAGGGGCGGCAGGTGAATGCTGGCCAGTTGGTTGCGGCTATCGAGTCGGCGTTGGCAGCGAAAGGTCGGTAGTGATGAATAGCGAACGCTCGTTGTATCCGCGCATGGTCATATCGTTGTTGGCTCTCCTGGGGTTGTTGGTATCGGGCTACCTGGCGCTGACGCGCTTTTTTCCCAGGGTCAGCCTGGTATGCCTGGTCGGATCGGGGTGTGATATTGTGCAGCGCAGCCCCTGGAGTACGATACCACCCGGCGGCGGTATTCCGATTTCGGTGATCGGCATTGTGGGGTATGTATTTTTACTAGGGTGGAGCTTGCTGGCGCTGCAAACGGATCATATGGGGAACCTAGTGCTGCCATTCTGGTTCTTGCTGATTACATCGGTCGGTCTGGTCTTTTCGATCTATCTCTTCCTGGTACAGCGCTTTATGATCCAGGCGTTCTGTACATGGTGTGTCATTTCGGGTATTTTGATGATCGGGATCTGGGTGGCCGCATTGTTGGACTGGCGAGATTGGCAGCGGATCACGCAACACAGTACATCACCCTCAATGGAAGCCACCCAGCGAGCCGGTTAGTGTGAAGAACGGGACAGGTTACAGGTCACAGGTTGCTGCTCTATTTCCCTGTCCTCTGTTGCCTATTCCCCATATTCACCTGTATCGTTGATGAGGGAGGAGCGGAGCATCTTGTGCCCCTTCTTCAAAAAGGAACCAGATAGCAGTGCGTAATCGAAATATATACTCATTATTGTTTATTCTTCTTCTGGTTGGCCTGGCTTTATTGATTAACTTTGCGCCCACTGATGCCGATGGCCCCCCCCGGTTTCTAGGCCGCGATGTAAGCATTCGGTTAGGACTGGACTTGCGCGGTGGCATCCAGGTATTGCTGCGGGCACAACAATCCGATGTCTCACGTACTGATATGCAGACGGCAGCGGGTGTGATCGAACGCCGCGTCAATGCCCTGGGTGTAGGCGAGACGGTGGTACAGCTTTCGGGTGATGATAGCATTATTGTCGAGCTACCGGGTGTTCAAAATCCAGAGCAGGCGATTGAAACCCTGCGTGGTACAGGGCGCCTGGAGTTTATCGATCCGCAAGGTCAGTTTTTGCCCAACAATCAGGTGGTGCGTACCACAGGTAATCCTGATCCGATTGTTTCCGATCCACCCTCTCTGACCGAGGGAATAGATGAACTTGACGACGAGGAAACCGAGGCCGTTGAAGGTCAGGCGCTCGACCAGGTTCCAGAAGCCGATGACCCTATTTTCGAGAGCATCACCGATGGGCGCGATCTCGACACCAGTGCGGTGCAACCAGTCTTCTCGCAAGGAGCAACAGGTATTAGCGAGCCGGCCGTTTCTTTTGCTTTTCGCGGTGAGTCGGCTACCCGCCTGGCCGATTTCACGCGGCGCAATATTGGGCAACCGATGTGTATTGTGCTGGATAATGTGGTCGTCAGTTGCCCACGCATTAACGATGCCTTGAGCGATGGGGAAGGCATTATCACCACCGGTACTCCCGCTGATCGTGATCGTATCTTGAACCAGTTAAAATATGGTGCGCTCCCGGTTGCCTTGCAAGTTGAAACCAGCCGCACTGTGACAGCTACCCTGGGCCAGGGATCGGTCGATGCTAGCATTACTGCTGGCATCGTTGGGCTGATTGTGGTGGCGCTATTCATGATCCTCAACTATCGCTTGCCGGGTCTGCTGGCGGTACTGGCGCTGCTGATCTATACCATCCTGAGCTTTGCGATGTATAGGCTGATTCCGGTCACGCTCACGCTGCCGGGTATTGCCGGCTTTATCCTCTCGATTGGTCTGGCGGTTGATGCGAATGTGCTGATTTTCTCGCGCCTGAAGGAAGAACTACGCCGCAAACGTGAGCTGCGTGCGGCAATTGAAACCAGTTTTACCGAGTCCTGGCCAGCCATCCGCGATTCAAGCGTTTCGACGTTGATTACCAGCACGATACTCTACATCTTTGGGAACAGCTTTGGGGTAAGCCTTATCAAAGGCTTTGCATTGACGCTGGGAATGGGTATGCTCCTCAGCCTGTTTACGGCCATCGTGGTGACGCGCACGTTTCTTCGACTGGTGTTGCCACTCCCGTTTGCCCGCAACCCGTGGTTGCTTGGTCTGGATCGCGAGGCAGATTCCCCGTCGGCAACTGGCTATCAACCAGCACCCAGTACCGGGCAGACTGGCATTGAGGGTTGATCGCACCAGCATATGAGGAGTTGTTTATGAAAGATCTCGTTCGCCTTCGTTACTGGTGGTTTTTCCTCTCCCTGATTTTTATTTTGCCCGGAATGTACTTCCTGCTGCTACACCCGCTGATCACCACGGGGCAGTTTCGCCTGGGATTGCGCCCAAGCATTGACTTTAGTGGTGGCACGCTCTGGGAGTTGCACTTTGCCGAGCGTAATGTCGATGAATTGAGTACGACCGCCATTGCGACTATTTTTGCCGAGAATGGCTTTGAAAACGCGCTGGTACAACTGAGTGCAGTGACTACCGGTGATAAGACGATTGGCGCGGCAGTGGTACGTACGTCCGATGCGTTGAGCCGCGATAATCCGATTGCCGAACAGGAACGGGTTCTCAGTGCGCTGGAAGCGGAATTTGGCACGGTGAGCCGGGAGCGTCTGGAAAGTGTTGGCCCGACGGTAAGTCAGGAGTCCACCCGCAGCGCGGTGATTGCGGTGATTGGAGCCTGTGTCGCCATTTTGATCTATCTAACACTGGCCTTCCGCCGCACGGCCAATCCGGTACGCTATGGTGTGTGTGCGATTCTGGCAATGCTGCATGATGTGTTGTTGATCCTCGGCATTGCCGCGTTTATGAGCATCTTTTTGGGCATTGAAGTCGATGCGCTGTTCTTGACGGCATTGCTGACGATTATCAGTTTCTCGGTGCATGATACTATTGTTGTTTTTGACCGCATCCGCGAGAATCTGATCTTGACGCGGAGCGGTGAGACGTTTGACAATATTGTCAATCATAGTATTGTGCAAACCCTGCCACGCTCGATTAACACGCAGCTTACCACGATTTTTGTGTTGACCGCGCTGTTGCTGTTTGGTGGGACGACGATCCGTACCTTTGTGATTATTTTGTTAATTGGCTTAGTCAGTGGCACCTATTCTTCGCTGTTCAATGCTGCGCAGATCCTGGTGGTCTGGGAAAACCGTGAGTGGCAACACTGGTTTCGCCGTCGCTCGCCGAGCGTTGAAGTTAGGTAAGCCTGTGATGCCGCCGCTGATTACGCTGACCACCGATTTTGGCACCCGTGATAGTTATGTGGGTGTGATGAAAGGCGTCCTGCTGGGTATCTGCCCTACAGCACAGCTGGTGGACATCACCCATGCGATTGCGCCGCAGAATGTGCTGGAGGCAGCATTTGTGTTGGATACGTTTGTGCCCTATTTTCCACCAGGTACTATTCATCTGGTAGTTGTGGATCCGGGCGTTGGGAGCGAGCGACGGGCGCTGGCGCTGGCAACGCCAGATGCCTGCTTTGTTGGCCCGGATAATGGGGTGTTCACCACAGTCTGGCAGACGGCACTGGCTCGCTGGTCAACAACGGATGTGCGGGCAGTAGAATTGACCGAACCGCGCTTCTGGCGCATGCCGGTAAGCGCCACATTTCATGGGCGTGACATCTTCGCGCCTGTGGCGGCACATCTGGCGCAAGGGGTGGCACTCACCGCCCTGGGGCCAGACCTAGATGCGATCACGCTGCTAAAGGTGCCAGCACCGTCCATAACAGAGACAAATAGCCTGCGCGGGCAGATTGTCTATGTCGATCACTTCGGTAACTGTGTCAGCAACATCACTACCATGCATCTGGCACAGTTGGGAGATTTGCACAATCTGGTCGTCAGTGTTGGTTCGCATACCATTACCGGCATCTGTCATACCTATGCATCTGTGACACCTGGTGCGCCGCTGGCGCTGATCGGCAGCAGCGGGCATCTAGAGGTGGCAATACGTGACGGCAATGCCTATCAGTCGCTGGCGATTGATCCAGATACAATCGTGGTTGTCCACCTGGCATGACATGATCACGGTAGCGCGTCCCTCCGGGGCGCGGCGCGGCGGCGGTGTCCGGAGATGCGAGGATGCGTGTGATGCTCTTGGTTTAACGCAAAGACGCTGAGTTGGGGTGTGGTGCACGGCTGGAGCGCGTCCCTCCGGGGCGCGGCGCGGGCGGGTGCGCGTCCTTCCGGAGCGCAAGACGACGTAGCGCGTCCCTCCGGGGCGCGGGTGGGCAGCGGGCGGGTGCGCGTCCCTCCGGGGCGCGGCGCGG
>Ga0308417_1000130_pt1 | contig 58055 bp, 45 predicted proteins | sample HotsprSampleOS65_FD_203528 | JGI IMG/M metagenome (GOLD analysis project Ga0308417, IMG submission 203528) | Hot spring phototrophic mat microbial communities from Octopus Spring, Yellowstone National Park, Wyoming, United States - 20090730_OS65 ... | reverse complement strand
CCTCTCCCCCCGAACCCTCCGTCATTCGTCCTTCGGACTTCGTCATTGCTTCGGACTTCGGACTTCGGACTTCGCCATTCCCCACTGAACCCTGAACCCCGAACCCTGAACCCTGCCCCCCCGTCACCACCGCGTTGTGTACCATCCCCGGCAGCTTGTCCAGCTCGGCCGGGCCGCACAGGATGTCGATGTGGGGATAGCGGTGGAAGATGGCCGTGCCTTCGCGTTCGGCCATGCAGCCGATGACGGCGATGACCAGCGACGGACGGCGCCGTTTGACGGCCCTCAGCTCCCCCAGGCGCGACCAGACCTTCTGCTCGGCGTGCTCGCGCACGGAGCAGGTGTTGTAGATGATGACGTCGGCCGCCTCACGATCGCTCACGCGCTGGTAGCCGCGGGCGCGAAGCTGGCTGAGCACCAGCTCGCTGTCGAGCTGGTTCATCTGACAGCCGAATGTCTCCAGGTACAGCTTGGGCTTCATCGCGGTGGCCGGCAAAACAAGAGCACGAAGACCATGCGCAATAATCCGGGTGACCGCTCGGGAAGTCAACCGGCTGCCGGGGCTGCCCGCTGGCTGCGATCGGTTGTTGTCTTGGCCCCCACCTTCTTCGATAATCACTCCATGAGCATTCGCGTCGGCATCGTCGGCGTCAGCGGCTACGGCGGCGGAGAAGTCCTGCGCCTCTGCGCCACTCACCCAACCTTCAGGCCGGTCTACGTCGCCGGCGAATCCAGCGCCGGTTCCAGGATCATCGACCGCTTCCCCTTCGCCTCGCCCCAACTGGCCGACCTGGTTATCCAGAAATGGGACCCGGCCGCCCTTCCGGAACTCGACGTGCTGTTCGTCTCCCTTCCCACCGGGGAGTCGGCCAAAACTTTAGGCGCAGTGCCGCCGCGCACGAGGATCATCGACATCGGCGGCGACCATCGTTTCGTCGACGGCTGGACCTACGGCCTGGCCGATGTCTGGCCCGAGCGCATCCGCGGCCAGTCGCGAATCGCCAATCCCGGCTGCTATCCGGCCGCCAGCCTCGCGGCACTGGCCCCGCTGGCCGCGGCGAAGCTGATCGACCTTGCCGGCATCATCATCGATGCCAAGAGTGGTGTGAGCGGCGCCGGCCGCGGCGGCGGCGATTCCCGATTCGGCTACGCGGAGGTCAATGAGGACCTGGTCGCCTACGGCCTGCTCAAGCACGCCCACGTTCCGGAGATGACCAGCGCCCTTTCTCAGATCGGCGGGGGGCAGGCGAGCATCACCTTCACGCCGCACCTGGTGCCCATGTCGCGCGGCATTCTGGCGACCTGCTACGCGGCGGGTTCGGCCACCACCGAGCAGTGTATGGACGCAGCCCGTCGCTTCTACGCCGGGCGGCCCTTCGTGCGCATCGTATCCCAGCCGCCCCACACCAAATGGGCCACCGGCTCCAACCTGGTTTTTGTCTCCTACGCCGCCGACCCGGCCCGGCGCCAAATCATCGCCTTCGGCGCCATCGACAATCTGGGCAAGGGCGCTGCCGGCCAGGCCGTGCAGAACGCCAACCTGATCACCGGCCAACCGGAAACCGCCGGGCTTGAGGCCCCCTCGCTGTGGCCATAGCCCGCACCGGCCCATCATCTGGAGGCGTGACACTTTCTGCGGCCCGCGGTCCGGAACGGCGCACAACGTAGCACGGGCGTCCTCGCATCTGGCCGCGATTGTCTTATAATGGCCCTCGTCCAGCGTGATGAACGGCCAGCATGAACGTCTCGACCATCAATGTCTTCCAGCGCCTGGCGCGGCAGTGGGACCAGGTCCATCCCTACAACGCCGCCCAGATCCTGAAGATCAGGGGCAACGGCGATGTGCAGGCCCTGCAGAACGCCTGGCACGATGCCCTCAACGACCTGGGTCTGGGACGCGTGCGCCTCGACGGCGGCGCCTACGGCTACGAGCGCCTCAACGGCGAATTGCGCCAGTACGGCGTGCAGCGCGCCCCCGCCGGAACCACTCTGGAAGACTGGGTCTCTCAGCAGCTCAATCGACGATTCGACAATCCGGGCGAGCCCCCCTTCCGGCCGTTTTTCATTGCCGGCGACGGCCACTATCACGCCGGTGTCATCTACCATCACTGGGTGGCCGACAGCGTCTCCATCCGCACCGTCCTGGAGGAATGGTTTGTCCGCCTGTATGACCCGGCGCGCAGCCGACGCATCCCCGTGCGCCTCGCCGACTGCGGCTATCGCGAGTTTTTTCGACTGTCGCGGGGCGTGGCGGCAGTGGGCCACGGGCTGCTCAGTTCGGCCCGGTGGGCGAGCGGTTTCCGGCGCGTTCGCCGCGTCGTGGTACCCCCGCAGACCGACCTGAACGTCCGCTGGGCCGTTCGCACCGTCCCCCCCGGCGCCCTCGGACCCCTCCACGCGGCCGCCCGAGCACGCCACTGTACGCTCAACGACGTCTTCATGGCCGCCATCGCCAGGGCGTGCGACCGCCACGTTCCGCTCAAGCAGCGTCCGCACCGCAAGGGACTGGCGCTGGGCGCGATCGTCGACCTGCGCCCGTATTTCGGCCGCGAGCTGTCCGACGCCTTCGGGCTGTTTCTCGGCTTCACCAATGTGATCTGCAAGCCCCGCGATCTGGAGGATGTGCATCGCCTGGTTGCCGCCATCGCCCGCCAGAACCGTCAGCAGAAACGCCTGGGAATTCCCCAGACCAGCGCCATGCGCATGCTTGCTGGGGTGGCGGCCGGCAGGATGATCAGCGCCGACCGCATGGTCGACTTCTACCAGAAGCATCTGCCGCTGGCCGGCGGCATCTCCAACGTCAACATGAACCGCTCGTGGGCCACGCGCTATCACCCCGATCCCCTGATGGACTACATCCGCGTCTCGCCCACGGGACCGATGATGCCGCTGGTCTTCGCCACCACCACCCTCGGCGAGCAGTTTCACTTCGCTCTCACCTACCGGCCGTCGGTGGTCCCTCCGGAACGGATCGACGCCATCGCCGAGACCTTCGTCCAGTTCATCAACGAGTTCCAGAAACCGACATAGCCGCGGTCAGGTCGGCTGCGGCCCGATGGAGCGCGCGAACTCAATCACGGAACCCGCGACGCGGATGGCCAGCCGCGCATCGCCCTCGTCGGCCAGCTTCCCGCGGTGGATGATAGCGTTGCGCTTGTTGTAGCTGGCCGAGAGATCGTCCCACAGTCGATCCGGCTCGCGATACAGCGATCGCCGGCGCAGGCACCTCGCCGCTCGTCGCGGGTCCAACTGCCGAGGCCCGTCGGTTTCCTCTCCGCGTCACTGCGCCTCTGCGCGAGACGCGCGCAGACATTCGCGCAGAGCCGCAGGGACGCGGAGACGCAAGACATTGCCATACTCAACGTCCACCAGCTCATCCTTGGCAAGCCTTGTGTCGCTCTCGAATCGCATGGGGTGACCTTTGCTCCACCATTACACGTCAACCGACCGCTCTGTGCGCGTGGGCCCGTGCCGTCTCCAGCGCCTCGCCCAGTTTCGCCGGGTCTTTGCCGCCGGCCTGGGCCATCTGCGGACGCCCTCCCCCGCCGCCACCGGCCACTTTCGCCGTCTCGCGTATCCAGTCGCCCGCCTTCAGACCCCGGGCGATCAGGTCGTCGCTGACTGCCGCCACGAAGGTCACCTTCTGCTCCTCGGCCGAGCCGAGCATGATGGCGTAGCTTGTCGCCTTCTTCTTCAGCGAATCGATCGTCGCCCGCAATTGCTCCTCAGCGGCGCCGGCGATCTGGCCCACAATCAGCTTGGCGCCGCCGAGATCCTCGGCCCTGGCGAGCAGTTCCGCGGCCGCCGCCGCGGGGTCTGGCCCCGCGCCGCCACCCGACGCCAGCTTCTTCTTCAGCGCCCTGATCTCCTCCTGCAAGGCCGCAATTCGCCTGGGCACTTCCTCGGGTGGCGCGCTCAGCGCCTGGGATACCTGCCTCAGACTGCTCTCCAGTCTCTGCACGTGCTCCAGGGCCCGCCGACCAGTCAACGCGGTGATTCGCCGCACCCCCTTGCTGACGCTCTCCTCGGCCACGATCTTGAAGAACCCGGCCTCGCCGGTGTGTCGCAGGTGCGTACCGCCGCAGAACTCGATGCTGTTCTCGGCCGTGGCGCTCTTGCGCGGATCTTCCGTTCCGATGGCAACAACGCGCACCGGATCGGGATACTTCTCGCCGAACACCGCCCGCACGCCGTTCAGTTTCCTGGCCTCCTCCAGAGGCATGACGGTGGCGCTGACGGGCAGATCGCTGCAGATCTTCTCGTTGACCAGCTTCTCCACCTCCTGGATTTCGGCCGGCGCCAGGGCTTTGTCATGCGAGAAGTCGAAGCGCAGCTTTTCGGGATCGACCAGCGATCCCTTCTGATCAACGCCTTCGCCCAGCACGCGCCGCAGGGCCCAGTTCAGCAGATGGGTCGCCGTGTGATTGCGCATGGTGTCGCGCCGGGCGGGATCGACGCTGAGGATTGCTGTCTGTCCCACCTCCAGGTGTCCCTCGGCCACCTCGCCCCAGTGTAGCACGTGGTCACCCATCCGCTGGGTGTCGGTCACCTCAAAGCAGCCGGTTGCCGTGGTGATCCGACCTCTGTCGCCGACCTGGCCGCCCTGCTCAGCATAGAAGCAGGTGCGGTCCAGGAGGATGGCACCCCGCTGGTCCTCCTCCAGCCGCCCCGCCCGCTGCGCGCCTTGCTCGGTGACCCATCCCAGGACCCTGGCCTCGGCCGCAAGCCCCGCGTATTTGGGCGAGTCGTCGGATTTGGCGAATGCGCTGAGATCGACGGCAATTTGGATGTGCGTCTTTCGCCCCTCGCCGGACTTTTTCCGAAACTCGTCGAAGAGACCGGCGAAGCCCTCGGCATCGGGCCTGAGGCCCTGGTCGCGGGCCAGTTGCATGGTCATGTCCGCGGGGAAACCGAGCGTGGTGTGAAGGTGAAAGATGTCGGCGGCCGAAAACACGCCGCCGGCGGCGCGGGCCCTGCCGGCGGCCTCTTCGTAGAACGCCAGCCCCCGGTCGATCACCTCCAGGAAACTCTGCTCCTCTTCTTTCAGTGCCGCGGCCACCGCCTCCGGACGCGCCCGCAGTTCGGGAAAGACATCGCCCAACTGCCCCACCACCACCGGCACCAGCCTGTACAGGAACGGCTCCTTGAGGCCCAGTTGGGTATAGCCAAACCGCACCGCGCGGCGTATGACGCTGCGGATCACCGAACCGCGCCCCTTGTTGGAGGGGATGCCGCCATCGGTCATGGCCATCGTACACATGCGCACGTGGTCGGCGATCACGCGAAAGGCGATGTCCGTGGCATCGTCCAGCCGGCCGCCGTACTTCGCGTGCGCCAGCTCGCCGATCGCCGCCAGGATGGGCGCGAACACGTCCGTGTCGTAATTGCTGTTCCTGCCCTGAAGCACCGCGCAGATGCGCTCGAAGCCCATGCCCGTGTCCACGTGGCTGGCGGGCAGGGCGCTGAGGCGGCCATCGCTGCCGCGGTTGAACTGGATGAAGACCAGGTTCCAGATTTCGATGACGCGGGGATCTCCGGCGTTGACCAGGCGCCCCCCGGACCTGTCCGCCGTGCGATCAATGTGGATTTCCGAGCAGGGTCCGCAGGGGCCGGTGCTTCCCATCTCCCAGAAGTTGTCCTTCTTGCTGCCCAGATGGATGTGGCTCGGATCGATGTCGGTGACGGTCCGCCACAGCTCTGCCGTCTGGCGGTCGGGTTCCAGTCCCTCGGCCGGATCGCCCATGAAGACCGTTGCGTGGAGGCGCGACTTGTCGAGCTTCCAGCGGTTGGTCAGCAGATCCCACGCCCAGGCGATGGCCTCCTTCTTGAAATAGTCGCCGAAGGACCAGTTGCCCAGCATCTCGAAGAAGGTGTGGTGATAGGTGTCCTTGCCGACGTCGTCCAGATCGTTGTGCTTGCCGCCGGCGCGGATGCACTTCTGGGTATTGACGGCGCGGACGTAGTCGCGCTTCTCCACACCCAGAAACACCGGCTTGAACTGGTTCATCCCCGCGTTGGTGAACAGCAGCGTCGGGTCGTCGTGGGGCACCACCGGCGAGCTGGGCACGTACGTGTGGCCGTGCTCCCTGACGAAGAAATCGATGAACTGCTGTCGGATTTCCTGAGAAGTCATGCGTCTTTCCATAAGGGGCCAAGGATTATTGACCAACCCCCGCCCGGCCGCAACCCGGCACCGCCGGCACCGCCAGCGCTGCCGGCGCGCCGGGGGCAGGGTTCGGGTTGGGGGTTCAGGGTTCGGGGTTCAGCGGCAGAGCAGCGGTCAGATTTGAGCTTGCGAAGTCCCGGCGGGGCGGGATGCAGAATTCGGCACCGATCAGCGCTGTGCCTGGTTCCCGCGGAAGCGAACGTCCCTGATCTCCAGTTGGACGTTGCGAAATCCGTTGTACTCGTTGATGACCGCCTCGGCGGCCAGATCCACCCGCGTCCCCGGCACCAGCCGCTCGAACAGCGCTCCCTGCCCGAAGGCGATGCACCGCACGCGCGAGCCGTTCTGGCGAACCACCAGTTGAAGATGCTCGCCGGACTTGCCGACGCGCCGCGGCACGGCCGCCACCTCCACATCCCGGACGCACAACAGCGGCCGCGGATTCGCCGTCCCGAAGGGGCCCATGCGGTTGATCTGGTCCACCAGCGGGCCGGTGATCTGGCCGAGTTGCGCTTCGCAGTCCAGATGCAGCGCTGGCCGCAGCATCTGGTCGGAGACCGCCCCGCGCGCATAGTCGGCGAACGCCCGACGGAAGTCGTCCAGCCGCTCGCGGCGCAGGCGCAGACCGGCCGCCATTTCGTGGCCGCCGCAGGCCTCCAGGTGCTGGCGGCATGCGTCCAGAGCGCGTGCCAGGTGGAAGCCGGCGATCGAGCGGCCGCTGCCGTGGCCGTGACCGTTGGCCAGCGCGATCATGATGGTGGGCCGGTTGAGGCGATTGACAACGCGCGATGCCACGATGCCGATGACGCCGGGATGCCAGCCCTCGGAGGCCAGGACGACGCCGCGGCACTCATCGGCGTCGCAGCCCAGAGACCGGGCCTGCTCCATCGCCTGGCGAAAGATTTCGCGCTCGGTGAGCTGGCGAGCGCGGTTCTGCTTCTCCAGTTCCCCGGCGATGCGGGCGGCGGCGGCGGCATCGGCGCGGGTGAGCAGCTCCACCGCCTCCCGCGCGTGGCCCATGCGGCCGCAGGCGTTCAGCCGCGGTGCCAGCAAGAATCCGACGTGATAGCTGTTGAGCTTCTGTCCGGTCAGCCCCGCCGATTCGATCAGCGCCCGGATGCCGATCAGACGGCTCTGCATCAGCCCGCCCAGGCCGAAGTGCGCCAGGCTCCGGTTCTCGCCCGTGAGGGGTACGACGTCGGCGATGGTGCCCAGCGCCGCCAGGGCCGTGGCCTCGACGAGGAAGTTGCGGAACGGCTCGCTCACTCGCGTCGCGCCGTTGTGAATCTGACCCAGCCCCCAGGCGAGCTTGAACGCCACGCCCGCGCCGCAGAGGCAGGGATTGGGATAGGCCGCCGAGGGGTCTGCCGCCCCCAGCCGCGGGTGAACCACAGCATGACAGACTGGCAGCTCAGGTCGGCCTCCCAGGTTTTCCGGGCCACTGGCGTGCCATTCGTGGTGGTCGGTGATGATCAGGTCGACGCCGCGTTCGGCCGCAATGCGCGCCTCTTCCAGCGCTGTCACGCCGCAGTCCACGGTGACGATGAGTTGCGCGCCCGCGTCGCAGATCTGGGCCATGGCCTCGGCATTCAGTCCGTAGCCCTCATCCAGCCGATGCGGGATGTAATACTCGGCCTGCCCTCCGAGAATGCGGATGGCATGCCAGAGGATGGCGGTGCCGGTGATGCCATCGACGTCATAGTCGCCGTAGATGACGATCTTCTCGCGGTCGCGGATCGCCCGCGAGAGGCGCTCGGCCGCCGTCATCAGGCCCGGCAACCGCGCCGGCTCGTGAAGGTGCATGAGCGTGGGCGAGAGAAACCGCTGGCATTCGCCCACATCTCTCAGACCGCGGTTCAGCAGCATCTGCGCAATCAGGGGGGAGGTCTTCAGCGCCGCGGCCAGTTCCGCGGCCTCCGCCGGTGCCGGAGGTGCGATGATCCAATCCAGAGGCTGGTGCATCCGTGCGCGTGCTCCCGCGGCCGGGACGGACCCGCCGCCGCTATTTCAGTTCGACCGTCCAGTAAGCCTCATCGAGGAACTGCTTCCAGCTCCAGTACCGCTCGTCGGCCAGGCGGATGTTGATGACCGGGCTGCGCCGCGGCCGCACCGGTCGCGCGATCAGGTGCATGTGGGCCTGTTCGGGGGTGCGTCCGCCCTTGCGGACGTTGCACTTGACGCAGCAGCAGACGACGTTGTCCCAGGTGGTGCGCCCGCCCTGGCTGCGCGGAATGATGTGATCCAGCGACAGTTCGTTGGTCGGGTACTTCCTGCCGCAATACTGGCAGCGATTGCCGTCGCGGGCGTAGATGTTGCGGCGATTGAACTTCACATCCTGCCGCGGCAGCTTGTCATACGCCAGAAGGCGGATGATTCGCGGCACGGCGATCTGGAAGCGAACCGTGTGAATCCAGTCGTAACCGTCGGGCTCAAACTCGGCCTTGAGCTGCGAGAGTTCCTGCCAGCTTTCAAAGTTGTGGTTCGACCAGCGGCTGATGCCCCTGGCATCCGACTCGATGTGTACGACTTCGGCCATCTCGCGGCACAGCAGCGAGAAGGCCCGCTTGACGTTGATGACCCGGATAGCCTGATAGAACTTGTTGAGCACCAGAACGTTGGCGCTGAGCGCGCAGCTCGCCACGGCCGCCGCCGTGGGCGGCGCGAATGCTCCGGCGGAGGAGCCGTGATTGTGCAGTGCCGCGCTTTTCATTCTTCACCTCAATCGTTCGACACCGATGGCAAGGGCCTGCCATTGGCCCATTATAGAGAAATCCGCCGCCGCACGCCAGCGCCGGTCGGGCACGGGAGCGCCGCGGGTGACACTTTATGCGGGCAGCGTCTGGGATGGCGCCGGCGCGCCATGTAGCACGGGCGTCTCGCGCGTCTCGCCCGTGCCCGACCCTTGCGACGGGATGGCTCGCGTCCGCGCTTCAGCGTGTGCCACGGCCATCCTGCCTCCATCCGACGCAGAAATGCTCACGCACCGGCGGGGGCGGGACCGGGCGCCCCGGCGAGAAACATGGCCACGGCGGCGAGCCTCGGGCGCCGGTTGCTCGCCGCGGCCGCGCCGCTAATATGCTCGCTCGCATCGGCTCGCACGCAAGCCGTGGACGCATGACCACCGTGTCAACTCAACTTCAGGAGCGCCTGGCAGCCCCCCTGCTCTCGCGGCGGGCGCGGCACTGGGCCATCGCCCTGGCCCTTTACGCCTTCTTTGCCGTCTTCATGATCTGGCCCATCGCCCAAATCCTCCGGGCCGGCTTCACCGCCACAACGGGCGGCTTCACACTCCGCTATGTAAGCCTGATCTTCCAGAACCCCGTCATGGTTCAGGGCCTGGTCAATGCCGCCCTCATCGCCGTCACCGTCACGCTCATCACCCTGGCGATCTCCATCCCCCTGGCCATTCTCTCCGTCCGCTACGACTTTCCCGGGCGGGCACTGCTCACCGGCCTGCTGCTGGTGCCGCTGGTGCTGCCGCCGTTTGTGGGCGCCCTGGGCATGCGCCTGGTCCTCAGCCGCTTCGGTCCGCTTACACAGCTCCTCTCCGACGAACCTCTGGGCATCGACTGGATGGCGCGCCTGCGCGTCTTCGGCATTATCCTCGTCGAGGCGCTACACCTGTATCCAATCATGCTCCTGAACCTCCAGGCGGCACTGGCCAACCTCGACCCCGCCATGGAACAGGCAGCCGCCAACATGGGGGCCTCGCGCTGGACGATCTTCCGCCGCATCACCCTGCCGCTGATGCGCCCGGGACTCTTCGCCGGCTCGACGCTCGTGCTCATCTGGAGCTTCACCGAGCTGGGCACCCCCCTCATGTTCGACTTCTACACCGTCACCCCCGTCCAGATCTTCCGGCAGCTCACCGATGTGGCCGACAGCCCCCTGCCCTATGCCCTGGTGGTGGTTATGCTGATTGCTTCGGCCCTGCTTTACGTGCTCGGCAAGGTGGTGCTCGGGCATGGCTTCGATGCGGCCACCACGCGGGCCTCGGTCGCCTCCGTCTCGCGACGCCTGCGGGGACTGCCCGCGCTCGCCGGCGCCGCGCCGTTCATCCTCGTCTTCGTCCTGGCCGTACTGCCCCACATCTCCGTCATCCTCACCAGCCTCACGGCCACTGGCGCCTGGTACAAGTCGTTTCTGCCCACGCAGCTTACGCTCGGGCATTTCGGCCACGCCCTGGTCGATGAGCTGGCCGTCCCCAGCATCATCAACTCCATCCGCTACGCCGTGCTGGCGACCGCGCTGGCACTGACCATCGGCCTGGGCGCGGCCGTCATCATCGTGCGCAGCGATCTGCCCGGCCGCGGCCTCATCGATGGGCTGTCCATGCTGCCGCTGGCTGTGCCGGGGCTGGTGCTGGCCTTCGGATATCTGGCCATCAGCATCTGGCTCAAGCAGCAACTGGGCGAGAGGATGCCCACCTGGCTCGACGTGCAGCAATATCCCGTGGTTCTCCTGGTAATCGCCTATGCCGCGCGCCGGCTGCCATATGTCGTGCGTTCGGCCGTCGCCGGCCTTCAGCAGACGCCGCTCGACCTGGAGTTGGCCGCCGCCAACCTCGGCGCGCCCCAGCACACAGTACTGCGCCGCATCACCGTGCCGCTGATCGCCGCCAACCTGGTAGCCGGCGCCCTGCTGGCGTTTGCCTTCGCCATGCTGGAGGTCAGCGACTCGCTGATCCTGGCCCAGCGCCCGGAGTACTTTCCCATCACCAAGGCCATTCTGGAGTTGACCGAGCGCCTGGGCGATGGCCCCTACATCGCCAGCGCCGTGGGCGTGTGGGCCATGCTGCTGCTGACGCTGACGATTCTGTCGGCCAACGCGTTCCTGGGCAGGCGGCTGGGGGCGATCTTCAGGATATAGGGCGGCGCCGCGCATGCGCCGCAAGACGGGGAACAAGCGGAACTGCGCAGTCGCCTTCGCATGCCGGCGGATGAGGCGCGCGTGGATGTCCTCGGCAGGCGGATCGTCGCGGGGGGCTTTGCTGACCGTTATTAGAAACCTCGCTCCCTCACCTGGCTGTTCGAATAAACAGCCTGGTGTCGGGATACGCGGCCGCCAGTTTGCGGGCGGCTTGTTCGTCGCCGATCACGCTGATGGCCGTGGCCAGGCTGTCGGAGGTCAGGCCGTCGCGTGCGATGACGGTCACGAGCACGCGCGTGGTCAGCCCCAGCCCTGTCCGCGGGTCGACGATGTGCGAGTAGCGCCGGCCGTCGATCTCTACAAACTGCTCGATGTCGCCGGAGGTGGAGATGGCACAGTTGGCGAGGGTGAGGCGCGAGTCGGGGGCGCCATCGCCGCCGAGGATGCCGATGACCCAGCCGGCGGCGTCCGGCGGAGCGTCGCCAACCACGATGTCGCCCCCCATCTCGAACAGCGCGCGCGTGATGCCATGCTTGCGCAGTACAGCCAGTGCGGCGTCGGCCGCGTAGCCCTTGGCGATGCCGCCCAGATCAAGCCTCATGCCCGGCTCGGTCAATTGGGCGGTGCGCGCCGCGTCGTTGAGGATGATCTTGCGCCAGCCGACCAGTCTTCGCGCCTCGGCCAGCTCCGCCTCCGTTGGCAATTGCCCGGTCTTGCGGGCCTGCCGCCAGAGGCTGACCATGGGGCCGACAGTGACATCGAAGGCCCCGCCGCTGGCCTCCGACAGCTCTAGGGAACGCTGAAGCAGCAGGAACAGGTCGTCGCTGATCTTTACCGGCGGCCCACCCGCCGCGGCGCACAGCCGCATCAATTCGCTGCGCGGCCGGTAGTCGCTGGCGATGTCCTCAATCTCGGCCACGCGTGCGAAGGCGGCGCGGGCGGAGGTCTCGGCGGTCTGTTCATGGGGCGCGTAGAGGATGAGCCGGGCCTCAACCCCCATGAGCATGCGCACGTAGCTGAAGCGATGCGGGGGTTCTGTAGCAGTGGCCGGAATCGGCGGCGGGCAGCCGGGAGCCGGGCCGGCATGGCGGCAGCCGCTCAGGCAGGCGCAGACGATGCTCGCCAGCACAGCGAGCCGCGGCAGATGAAGCGGCCATGGCCTGAAGCGCCTGGGCTTATCCACATTGCGGGAGCAGGGCATGTATCGGCTGTGCCAACTCAGGGCAGGACAATGGTTTGCCCGGCCAGGAGCCGATCACCCTTGATACTGGGGTTGGCGGCGAGGATGCGCTTGTACTGCCGGCCGTCGCCGTAGGTGCGCTGGGCGATGCCCCACAGGGTATCGCCGCGCTTGACGACGTAGGTACGACGCGACGGCGTCGCCGGCGTCGCAGGCTCGGGGGGCGGAGCATCGTAGACGCTGGTGACCGGCGGCGATGCCGTGAACACCGCGGTCTGCACCGGCTGGGGTGGCGGCGGGGCCACGTCGACCAGGGAGTTCTGGCTTGAGGATGGGCTCTTCTTGTTGGAGCATCCGGCGATCATGCCGGCCACGACGAGCAGGACGAGGGTTAGCGCGGATTTCACGACCGATCTCCTTCCATGGACCAATCGCGGCCGGGGCGAATCCATCCGCCCGCGCCGCCGAGAGACTTATCGGACCACCGTCGGCGGCGACTTTAGGGATTTTGGACACAGCTCAGGCAGCCGCCCCCGGGCGAATCATCATTGCGGCGCACCATGCGCACCCGGCGGCCGCCCTTGAGCCACTGGACCTTGTTCATGTAGGCTTCCATGAGGAGGATCCCGCGGCCATGGAGGCGTTCCAGGTTCTCGTCGGCCCGCGGGTCGGGGACCTTTGTGCGATCGAAGCCCGCCCCCTGATCCTCGATGATGATCTCGGCGCGGGTAGGCGTGACCGAGGCCTCCACGCTGACGGTCTTGTGAGGATCGAGCTTGTTGCCGTGCTTGATGGCGTTGATCAGCGCCTCTTCCACAGCCAGCTTGATGGCAAAGGCGGCGTTTTCGCAGTAGTGGTGCTTCTCGACCTCCGCCATGATCCGCTTCTGGACCTCTTGGCCCTGAGCGAAGACGGAGGGGATGATGAATCGCAGGCGGCGGCCCAAAGGTTGATTCCACTTGCTTCGTTCCCATCTTCAGGCGACAGCCTCACTCGAATGTCGCCAGTGCCTCCGACCGGCTGGGCGCGATCCGGAAAAGCCTGTTGAGCTTGGTTATCACGAACACCTCCATGATCTGGGGCTTGATGCCCGCCAGGCGAAGCTGTCCGTTGCGCTGCTTGATACGATTGTTGATGTTGATGAGCATGCCCAGGGCGGCCGAGCTGAGGTGATCCACGTTGGCGAAATCCAGCAGCAGCCTGGGGCGCTCGCGCGACTCAACGATTCCGCCCAGCGCGTGGCCGATCTCGGTAATGTTGACTTCGTCGAGAATCCGGCTTTCGGTAAACTCGACGATGGCGACGTCGCCCTCCTGGGTGATTTTCAAGTGCGCGGGTGATTCGGGCATGAGAGCTTCCCGGCAAGAGAGCCGATTTTCCGCGTCAGACCCTGGACGAACTGCACCAGGCCGATCGCGTCCGAACGCCACGGTTCGGGGCGCGGTAGACAGTACGGGTCACCGCGCGGGGTGTCAAGGCGAAGCCGCACAGCCAACCGTGCGGCCGTGCGGGGGCGCCACACCCGCTGCGCCCGGCGGTCGGGGATCGCGCCGGCGCGCAACGCAGCACGGGTGTCCTCGCCGGCGTCTCGCCAGTGCCTGACGATGCAGCGGCACAACGTAGCACGCGTAGCACGGGCGTCCTCGCCCCTGTCCAATGGCGCACCGCCTCACCGTCGCACGTGAGCTGCGTGTAGCCCATGTGCCACGGCTATCCTGGCTGCACCCCACGCAGAAACTCTCATGCACGGTGCCGCGGGGCGGCGCAGCGGAGCACTGGCGGAGCCTCGCCGCCCCCGCTAAGTTACTGGCTTGAACGACCTCCATCCCATCCTGACGCTCTTCACGCAGATCGCCCTGATCGTGGCACTCAGCCGCGCGGCCGGACTGCTGTTCGTGCGGCTGCATCAGCCCCAGGTGATGGGAGAGATGCTGGCCGGCATTATCCTCGGTCCCAGCGTGCTGGGCTGGATGTGGCCGGAGATCCACGCCCTGATCTTCCCTCCCGAAAGCATCGGCTATCTCCAGACGCTCAGCCAGATGGGCGTGGTCTTTTTTCTTTTCCTGATCGGCCTGGACCTGGACCCCTCGCTGCTGCTGCGGCGCGGCAAGTCCGCCGTGGCCATCAGCGCCAGCAGCATTGCCGTGCCCTTCGCCATGGGGGTGCTGCTGACCGCCGTCCTGTATCGTCCTCTGTTCAGCGGCGAGGTGGAGAAGCGATTCCTGGCCACCGCCCTGTTCATGGGGGCGGCCATGAGCATCACCGCCTTTCCCGTGCTGGCCCGCATCGTGCTGGAACGCAACCTCCACCGCTCGCCGGTCGGCGTCCTCAGCATCGCCTGCGCGGCCGTCAACGACCTGGCGGCCTGGTGCCTGCTGGCGGTCGTCGTCGCCATTGCCCAGGACTATGCCAGCCCCGCGCAGGCTATCGGCACGGCGCTGGGCGCGGCGGCATACGTGGCCGTCATGTTCATGGCGGTGCGCCCCTTCCTGCATCGACTGCAGATCGTCTACGAGCGCGGCGGCAGCCTCAACCAGAACGTCATCGCCGTGATTTTCCTGCTTATACTGGCGTCGGCCTACGCCACGGAGCGCATCGGCATCCACGCACTCTTCGGCGCGTTCGTCCTTGGATTCATCATGCCCAAAGGCTCGCGCTTCGTGCGCCATCTGAGCGAAAAACTCGAGGACTTCACCGTCGTGCTGCTGCTTCCGCTGTTTTTCGCCTATACCGGTCTGCACACCCAGCTCGCCCTCCTGAACAGCCCCGCACTCCTTGGCTATACAGTCCTCATCGTCGCCGTTGCCTGCGTCGGCAAGTTTGGAGGCAGCGCCCTGGCCTCCCGCCTCAGCGGCAGCAGCTGGCGCGAGGCCTCCGCCATCGGCGTACTCATGAACACGCGCGGTCTGATCGAACTGGTCATCCTCAACATCGGCCGCGAAATGGGCGTTATCGGCGACCGCGTTTTCGCCATGATGGTCATCATGGCCATGCTCACCACGGCCATGACTGCCCCCCTGCTCGCGTGGATCTATCCATCGCCCACGTTCGCGGCCATTCCCGCCAGGCTCCGCCGCACCTTCGGCATTCTCGTGCCGGTTTCGCTGCCCAGCAGTGGCCGCGTGCTGGCGCGGCTGACACATATGCTCATTGGCCCGCCGGTTGCCGAAGGCGAGCCGCCGGGCCGCGTCTATGCTCTGCACCTGCGGCGCCCCGTGCAGCACGAGGCCTACCGCAGCGGACTCGATCAGGGCATCGAGGGCGAGGATCCCACCCTCGCCCCGCTCCTGGAGGAGGCCAGGTCCCTGGGCGTTGCCGCCGAGCCGATCACCCTGCTCAGCCACGACGTGGCGCCGGACATCGCCGCCATCGCCGAGGCGCGCCAGGTCGATCTGGTGTTGATGGGCTACCACAAGCCGGTCCTCGGCCATACCATTCTGGGCGGCACCGTCCACCGCGTGCTGTCGGGATGTCCCACGCACGTGGCCATTCTCGTCGATCGCGGTCTGGGCTCGGTGGCCCGGGTGCTGGTTCCGTATCTGGGCAGTGAGCATGACCGCCTGGCGCTGGCGCTGGCGGGACGGCTGGCTCAAAACGCCGGCGCTCAGGTGAGCGTGCTGCATGTGGTGCCGCCGTACCGGCCGCCGGATTCGCGGGGCGGCGGCGTGCGTACGCTGGTGGAGAAGGAGCTGAGCGATCCTGCGCTTCGGGCCGCCGTCAGGATCGAGGTCGTGGAGGATGCCTCGCCCGTCGACGCCGTCGTGCGAGCCGCCGCGGCCTTCGATCTGGTGATCATCGGCGTGGCCGAAGAGTGGGGCCTGGAGTCGCACCTGTTCGGATGGCGGGCGGAGCGCATCGCCCAGGAGTGCAGGGCCTCGATGCTTATCGTCCGCCGCGAGCCGCGACTTCCCCTGCCGCCACCACCCCCGGCAGCTCAGCCGACCGCTCAGCCGGCCGCCACCGCCGAACCCGCTCAGCCCTGACCAACACTCCCGCGGCCGCACTCCACACCCTGTCCCCGCCTGCACTGGCCCGCTATCATCCCTGCTGACAGCCAGCAGCGAGGCTTCACTTTGAGCGAGAACCCAACAACCGGCATCGTCTATCTCGTCGGCGCGGGACCCGGCGATCCTGGGCTTATCACCGTCCGCGGGCTGGAGCTGCTTCAGTCGGCCGACGTTGTCGTCTTCGACTACCTGGCCAACCCCCAGCTTCTGCGTCACTGCCCCACCGCCGAGATGCACTACGCCGGCAAGCAGGCCGCCCGCCACAGCATGACCCAGGACGAGATCAACCGCCTGCTGGTCGAGAAGGCCCGCCAGGGCCGGCGCGTGGTCCGCCTCAAGGGCGGCGATCCGTTCGTCTTCGGCCGCGGCGGCGAGGAATGCGAGGCCCTGCGCGCGGCCGGCATTCCTTTTCAGGTCGTCCCCGGCATCACCGCCGCCATTGCCGCGCCGGCCTACGCCGGCATTCCCGTCACCCATCGCGACTTCAACTCCAGCTTCACGCTCGTCACCGGCCACGAAAAGGAGGCCGATTACCAGGACCCCCAGGCTATGTCGCGCAAGCCGGGCAGCGGCTCCGACGTCGACTGGGCCGCCCTCGCCAAACTCCCCTGCATCGCCTTCTACATGGGGGTCAAGTCACTGCCAGGCATCTGCAAGAAACTCATTGACAGCGGGCTGCCGCCCGACACGCCCGCGGCCAGCATTCAGTGGGGCACCACGCCGCGCCAGCGCACCGTCGTCGGCACCGTGGCCGACCTGCCCGCCAAAGTCGCCGAAGCCAGGCTCGGCGCGCCGGCCATCATTATCATCGGCCGCGTCGTCACGCTGCGTCAGAACCTGAACTGGTTCGAGCAGCGGCCGCTGTTCGGTCAGACCGTCGTGGTGACGCGCACACGGCAGCAGGCCAGCGACCTGACCCGGCGGCTGGAGGAGATGGGCGCGCGGGTCATCGAGGCGCCCACCATCGAGCTGGCCGCCCCCGCCGACTGGAGCGCCGTCGATCAGGCTCTGGCGGATGCCGGCTCGTTTGACTGGATCATCTTCACCAGCGCCAACGGGGTGGCCTTCACGCGGCAGCGCCTGCTGGAGACCGGCCGCGACGTGCGGGCACTGGGCTCGGCACGCATCGCCGTCGTGGGAACCACAACCGCGGCCGCAGTTCAGCAGCAGCTCTGTCTGCGGGTGGACTTGTGCCCCGACAGCTTCGTGGCCGAGGCGCTGGCCGAAGCGCTGATCTTGCGGGACCAGGTGCGCGGCCGGCGCTTCCTCATGTTGCGCGCCGACATCGCCCGGCCGGTGCTGCGTGAGAAGCTGCTGGAGGCCGGCGCCGCCGAGGTGCGCGATGTGAGCGTGTACGAGAGCCGCCCGGCTGCGTCGCTGCCGCCGTTGCTGCTGGAGGCGCTGAAGGAGAAACAGGTGAATTGGGTCACGTTCGCCAGCAGCGCCACAGCCAGGAACTTCGTCGATCTGCTTGGGAAGGAGTACCGCAAACAGCTTGCCGGCGTGAGGATCGCCAGCATCGGCCCCATCACCACGGCCGCCATCAAGGAGCTGGGGCTTTCGGTCAGCGTAGAGGCGGCCACCTCGCGCGTGGATGCGCTGGCCGATGCCATCGCGGCCGCGGCCCGGTCGGAGGTAGGCTGACCATGCAGCGATGGCTGGCTCGGCTCGCTTTTTCCTTCATCATTCTCGCCGGCGCGCTGGTATGGCATGTGTACAGCGCCGGGCGGGACGATCGCCCGCCCCTGCCGACATGGCGGGTGCGTGTGGAGCTGGTCGGGGCCTTCCTCCTGGTGATCCTGGGCGTGGCCGGCCTCCGCGCGCGGCATCAGGCGCGGGACCTGCCGCTGCCGATGACGCCGGACGACGACCGTGAAGAGAGGCCGCGATAGATTTCATCGGGCAGGACCATATGCGCAGCTCATCCATCATTTTCCTGACGCTGGCGACGCTCTGTGCCGGCGCCGTCGCCGACGACAACTGGACCCAGTTCCGCGGGCCAAACGCCCAGGGACGCTCCAGCGCGCGCGGCCTGCCGCTGGACCTGGCCAATCCTGCCAACATCCGCTGGCGGACGGAAGTCCACGGCCGCGCCTGGTCCTCGCCAGTGGTTCTGGGCGATCAGGTATGGCTTTCCACCGCCGCGCCCGACGGCAAGGAGCTGTGGGCACTGTGCGTCGACCGCGACAGCGGGCGAATCATCCACAACCTCAAGCTCTTCGATATCGCCAATCCGCAGTACGCCCACCCCTTCAACACCTACGCGTCGCCCGCGCCCGCGATCGAGCCCGGCCGGGTTTACATCACATTCGGCGCCCCCGGCACGGCCTGCGTGGACACGGCGACGGGGCGGATCATCTGGACGCGCACGGACTTTGAGTGCAACCATTTTCGCGGCGCCGGCTCCAGCCCCGTCATCTTCGAGGACCTGCTGCTGATGCACTTCGACGGGTCCGACCATCAGTTCGTCGTCGCCCTCGACAAACACACCGGCAGGACCGTCTGGCGCACGCAGCGCTCCGTCGATTTCCAGGACCTCAATCCCGAAGGCAAGCCACGCCTCGACGGCGACTTGCGGAAGGGCTTCTCCACCCCCGTCATCGCAACCGTGGACGGCCGGCCGCAGATGATCAGCCTCGGCTCGATGGCCTGCTACGGCTACGACCCGCGCACGGGTGAGGAGATTTGGCGCGTCGAGTATCGCGGCTGCCACTCGGGCAGCCCCACCCCCGTGCTCGGTGAGGGCATGGTCTACGTCTGCATGGGCCTGCCGCGCGGCGAGCTGTGGGCGATCCGCCTCGGCGGCAGGGGCGTCATCACCGACACGCACGTGGCCTGGAAGGTCACGCGCGATATCCCCACGCGCAGCTCGCCCGTACTCGTGGACGGCAACATCTATATGGTCGGCGACGACGGCCTGGTGAGCTGCATCGACGCCGCCACCGGCAGGCACCTCTGGCGGCATCGCCTCCGCGGACAGTTTTCATCTTCGCCCATCTACGCCGACGGCCGCATCTACCTGTTCGCGGAGAACGGGCAGATAACGGTCTTTGAACACGGCCCGCAGTACAAGGTGCTCTCCGAGTCGCGCATTCCCGAAGGCTTTATGGCTTCGCCCGCCGTCGCGGGCGGCGCCGTGTATCTGCGTTCGCGGACCGCCCTGTACCGAATCGAGGCCGGGCCATGAATCGTCCGCCGCCACCCAAGTCCCAGAGCGGCCCCGCATCGGGCCCGCGTCGCGGCAAGCCTCTACCGACACGCCCCACCGACTGGTCGGACGTAGCCGAGTGGTATGACCAGCTCGTCGGCGAGCAGGGCAGCGAGTTTCACCGGCGGGTGATCTTTCCCGGCGCGCTGCGGCTGCTGAATCTCAAGCCCGGCGAGAGCGTCATCGACGTCGCCTGCGGGCAGGGCGCCTTCTGCCGGCTCCTGCACGAACGCAACGTGCACGTCACGGGCGTCGATGCCGCCCGTCCCCTGGTCGACATCGCCCGCCAACGCAGCGATCCGGCCATCCGCTACCATGTTGGCGACGCCCGCAACCTGGCCTTCCTGCCGGCCGGGGCTTTCGCGGCCGCCGCCTGCATTCTGGCGATCCAGAACATCGACGTGCTGCCGCCGGTTTTCGCGGGCGTGTGGCGCCTGCTGTGTGAGGGCGGGCGGTTTGTCATGGTGATGATGCACCCGTGCTTCCGCGGGCCGCGGTATACCAGTTGGGGATGGGATGAGGCGGCCGGGGTGCAATATCGTCGCGTCGACCGCTATCTCCTGCCTCGCAAGGAGCCGATCTTCACGCACCCCGGCCGCAAGACCGGCCGCTATACCTGGAGTTTCCATCGTCCCATCCAGCAGTACGTGCATGCCCTGGCCAGAGCGGGGCTGCTGGTGGACGCCATCGAGGAATGGCCAAGCCACAAGATCAGCAGCAGCGGCCCGCGCGCCGCCGCCGAAAACCTGGCCCGGCGGGAGATCCCCATGTTCATGGCGATTCGCGCAATCCGTGCCCCCGCGTGGCCCGCTGAGGAACACGCCGCCGCGCCTTCTGTGCGGGCGCCGGCGTCGGACAAGCCGGGCATCTGATGGATATACCTGATATACTGTTGCCATGGATCCCTATTCATCACCGCTTCCGCCCGAACCCCCCTACCCCCGGGTGCACCCGCCGCGCCCGCGAATCTCGCCGCTGGTGCCGATGCTCATCGGGGCGGCTCTGGGCATTTTCATCTATCGCTACGTGTACGACCGCGGCACCCCCGCCAGCGAGCCGCGGCCCATCACCCCGCGCGGCGATCTGGCCGCCGATGAGCAGGCCACCATCGAACTGTTCCGCCAGAGCAACCCCTCCGTCGTTTTCATCACCACGCTCACTCAGCGCCTGGACATGTGGACGCTGAACGTGGAAGAAATTCCCGAAGGCACTGGCTCCGGCTTTATCTGGGACGAGGCGGGGCACATCGTGACCAACTTCCATGTCGTCCAGCGCGCCAACGCCGCTCAGGTGACGCTGTCGGACCACAACACCTATCCTGCCAGCCGCGTAGGCGTGGCGCCCGACTTCGATCTGGCCGTGCTGCGCATCAACGCCCCGCGCGCCAAACTGAGGCCCATTCCCCTGGGCACCAGCGCCGACCTTCAGGTGGGTCAGAAGGTCTTCGCCATCGGCAACCCCTTCGGACTCGATCAGACGCTGACCACCGGCATCGTCTCGGCCCTGGGACGCTCCATACGCTCGGTAACCGGCCGGCTGCTGGACGATCTGATTCAGACCGACGCCGCGATCAATCCCGGGAACTCCGGCGGACCGCTGCTGGATTCGGCCGGGCGGCTGATCGGCGTCAACACGGCGATCTACTCGCCGTCGGGATCGTTCGCCGGGATCGGTTTTGCGATCCCCGTGGACACCGTGAACAAGATCGTCCCCCAGCTCATCCGCAATGGCCGAGTGGCCACGCCGGCCATCGGGATCGCCACCAACGACCAGCTCAGCCGGCAGGTGACGCGGCAGTTGCGTGTGCGCGGTGTGCTGGTGCTGTCGGTGGTGCCGGGCTCTGCGGCCGCCGCCGCGGGATTGCGCGGCTCAACGCGTACACCGGAGGGCTTCGTCCCGGGCGACATCATCACGCACGTTGGAGAACGTCCCATCGACAACAGCGGCGATCTGGCCGCCGCCCTTCAGCGTTACGGCCCGGGGCAGACGATCACGCTGACGATTCTGCGCGAGGGTCAGGCCATGAAGGTGGAGCTGACGCTTCCCGGGGAGAAGAGCGAAGTCGAGCGGCGCTGAGGCCGCGCCCCGCGCAAAAGACTCCCGACCCCTTTCAGAAAGGGTTTGGGAGTCTTTTGTTTCGCCGGCTCGGCCGGGCTTGACTTTCCTCCGCCGGCCCCCGATAAACTCCGCGATGAACGCGCAACTCGATCAGCTCAAGTTCGACTCCCGCGGCCTCATCCCTGTGATCGTGCAGGATGCGGCCAACGGAGAGGTTCTCATGCAGGCCTGGATGAACCGCCAGGCTCTGGAGTTGACGCTCCAGACCGGCAAAGTCCACACCTACAGCCGCAGCCGCGGCCGGCTCGCTCTCAAGGGCGAAAGCAGCGGCCACTTCCAGCTCGTCCGCCAGCTCCTCACCGACTGCGACATGGACGTGGTTCTCGTCAAAGTCGAGCAGTTGGTGGCCGCCTGCCACGAGGGCTATCGCAGTTGTTTCTACCGTGCGTATGACCCGACCGGCAAGCAGTGGAAGATCGTTGCCCCCAAGGTGTTCGACGACAAGGCCGTATATCAGAAGAAGTGAAGCACCCGGTTGGCGGGAGGGCACAGAAGGCGTGGAGCAACCGATATCCATCCCCGCTCAGGAGGCGCCACGGCGCTGGGACCTGGACCGCATTATCGCTCCTGCGCTGGTCGCTTTCGTGGCGATGGCGGCCATCGGCGCAGTGCTGCTCTACTGGTTGAGCCGCCAGCACGCAGGCAACGAACTGACGTTCGACCGCGCCCGCTTCATGGCCGTCAATGCCCTTACCGGCAGCGGCTTTCAGATCGCCATGAGCCTCAACAGCCTGCCCCGCGCCTGCTGGGTGGTGGCGCTGCTGCTGACTCTGGCCGGGGCCATGTTCCCGCTGGCGGCCGGCGGGCTGGCCATCGTGCGCATCCTGCGGCTGCCTTTTTCCGACGCCCAGGTCGTGCGCAGCGCCGCCTTTCTGTGCGGCCTGCTGCCCCTGGCCGCGGCGCTGCCGCTGATCGAATCCGGCCGCGATCCTCTGGCCGCCTTCATGCTCAGCGCCAGCGCGGTGGCCAACAGCGGGCTTTACGTGGGGCGGTCGCCGGGGATGTGGGAATGGCAGGTGCAGGCGCTGCTGCTGCCGCTGGCCATCATTGGGTCGCTGGGTCTGCCGGTCCTGCTGGACTGCCGCGATGCGCTGCTGGGGCGGCGGCGGCTGTGCGAACACAGCCGTATCGTGCTGGCCATGACCGCCGGGCTGTATCTGCTGATTCTGGCTCTTCTGCTGGTGGTGCGGCTGGGCGACCCCCGCGAGCCGTCGATGCTGGCCGTGCTGGTATCCAGCTCAACTGCGGCGATCAACAGCCGCACTTTCGGACTGCCGCTGGAGTATGCTCAGCAGTGGGCGGGTGCTGTCCAGTGGATTCTGCTGCTGGCGATGGTGGTCGGCGGCAGCCCCGGCGGTACCGCCGGCGGACTGAAGACGACCACGCTCGTGGTGCTGTATCGGGGCGCCCGCCGCAGTCTGCGGGGCGAGGCGCCGGGACGTGTGTTCGGGATCGGCCTGGTATGGACGGCCATCTACGGGGCGATTGTCATCGTGACGGTGCTGGCGCTGTCGGCAGGCCAGCCGCAGCTCTCGCCAGCACGACTCATCTTCGAGTCGGTCAGCGCCGTCAGCAATGTGGGTCTGTCGATGGATACCATCAGCATGGTCCGACCGGGGCTTGACCTGCTGGGTCTGGCCGCCCTGCTCGGGCGCATCGCCCCGATCATGGTGCTGTGGTGGATGGCCCGCACCACACGCGACGCCGACCTGGCGGTAGGGTAAGCCCGCGGGGTTGTCCGCCACACGACCGAGGGCTGGTCCAGCGCTCTCGGCCGACGTTGCATTCGGCTGCGCCCTGCGATAAGCATGCGGGCCGTGCCCAGGCACATGCCGGAGACCGATCCGATGGACATCAATCACCTGCGAAATCTGCTGGCTCGAATCGGCCAGGATCACGTCCTGCGCTTCTGGGCGAGGCTTTCGCCAGAGCAGCAGCGCACGCTGGCCGATCAACTGGCGGCACTGGACCTCGACCTGATCGCGCGGCTGGCCGACGAGTACGTCCGCCGCAAGCCGCAGATCCGTCTTCCGACGGACATTCGGCCGGTCGGCGCTTATCCGCGTCGGCCGGACGAGGGCCGCCGCAAGCTCTACGACGACGCCGTGGCCCGCGGGTGGCAGCTCCTGCGTGAGGGGCAGGTGGGCGCGTTTCTGGTGGCCGGCGGGCAGGGCACGCGCCTTGGATACGACGGTCCCAAGGGCGAATACCCGGTCACGCCCGTCCGCGGCAAGCCGCTGTTCCAGGTCTTCGCCGAGCAACTGCGGGCGTGGGGGCAGCGCTGCGGACGATCGATCCCATGGTACATCATGACCAGCGACGTCAACGATGCCGCCACGCGCGAGTTCTTCGCACGCCACGGCTATTTCGGCTGCGACCCGGCCGACATCTTCTTTTTCCAGCAGGGAATGATGCCGGCTTTCGCGATGGATGGGCGGCTGCTTCTCGCCCAGCCACACTCGCTGGCCCTCTCGCCGGATGGTCACGGCGGCAGCCTGCGCGCCCTGCACCGCAGCGGCGCGCTGGCCGACATGCGGCGGCGGGGGATCGAGCATCTGTCGTATTTCCAGGTGGACAACCCGCTGGTTCACTGCATCGACCCCCTGTTCCTGGGGCTGCACGAGTTGACCGGCTCGGAGATGTCCAGCAAGACCATTCCCAAAGCGCATCCCCTTGAGCGCGTTGGCAACTTCTGCGTCGGCGACGGCGTGCTTCAGGTGATCGAATACAGCGATCTGCCGGCGGAGCTGGCGCTGCAAACCAATCCCGACGGCTCGCTCCGCTTCAACGCAGGGTCGATCGCCATCCACGCCTTTCGTGTCTCGTTCATCGAGCGGCTCAACGCTGGCGGACAGCTCAACCTTCCCTGGCACCGCGCGGAAAAGAAGGTGCCGTGCGTGGATGATGCCGGCGAGCCGATCAAGCCCCAGCAGCCCAACGCCGTCAAGCTTGAGCAGTTCGTCTTCGACGCCATCCCGCTGGCCAGGAATCCCCTGGTCTACACGACCGACCGCGCCGAGGAGTTCTCACCGGTGAAGAATGCCGAGGGCGACGACTCGCCGGCCACCTGCCGCCGCGATCAAATCCGCCGCGCAGCGCGGTGGCTTGCGGCGGCCGGCATCAGCGTTCCCATGCGCGACGGCGAGCCTGATGCCACCATCGAAATCTCGCCGCTCTTCGCCCTCACCGCCGAAGATTTGGCCGCGCGCCGCGATGAGATCGCGCCGATCCGGCCGGGTGCAAGCGTCTACCTCGGGTGATGCGTATGAAGTTCGGCCGCATCAAACGCCAGCACGGCCGCGTCGGCGGGCTCGACCAGATCCTTGGGCGCATCGTCGCCGAGTGTCCGGCGGTGAGGCGGATCGTGCCCGGCCGAATCAAGGTGCGGCGCGGCAAGACTCCGCCACGTTTCAGGGTGCAGTACGCCACGCCCGCGGGGCTCAAGTGCCTGTACACGGCGACGGGCACGGTGCAGGAGGTGTTCCTGATCTGTTCGGACACCGCCGCGGCGCGGCAGTGGCTGCGCGAAAGCGGGCTGGAAGGAGCCGAGCCAGTGGAGTCGCCATGAGCGAGCGCGCGATCGCCGTTGACATTGCCGTGCCCGCCAGGTCGAAGTCCGGCACAGGGGCGCATGGTCGAGCTGAACTTCACGCCGCCGCTGTCCGCGATCGCCACGCCCACGCGCATCGTTCACGGCGACCGCGATGAGTTCTTCCCCGTAAACATCGCGGTGCAGATGGACAAGCTCAGCGCTGGGGCTGGGACTCGGGCGGCAAGAGCGCCACGTCGAGTCCCGTCGCCCGCGCCGGCGGCCACACAAACGGGCCGCTGTACAGTCGCGAGATGCGGATGTAATAGGTGGCATCGCCGGTGGAGGGAGCGATCAGGCCCTTCCACGTCTGCGAGAGGTGGCGGCTGGAGCCGAAGCTTACGGTAATGTCATGCCGCCCCGGCGGCAGACGCAGCGGTAGGATGAACGTCGTCCGCGGCAGTGTCTCCCAGTGCCGGATGTCGGCCGTCGAACTGGCCTTCAGCAGCGCCCCGGCCACGATCAGGGCGGCGGCCGAGCCATAATCCGGTTTTCGCCGCATGCCCTGGTAGGCGCCGGCCGCGATTAGGCCCGTGCCGACGACGTCCTTGGTGATGCGGATGGTATCGATGCTCTGCCAGCGGCGGTCCTGGGCCATGGCCAGCAGGTCGATAGGCGGGGCATCGAAGCCGCGAAGGTCCACGGCGCTGCCGTTGACGGTGACCCGCGGCGGGGGAATCGGACCCACCTCGTGCGGCGCCGGCGCGAAGCCCACCAGCGAATACGTCTCGCGCGTGACCTTCTCGGGGCCCGTGCCGAAGTCCACAACGAGCAGCACGTTGGACTGTTCGTGTACCCGCGGATCGGCCAGGCCGCGCAGGTTCGGCCGCAGCTCCGCCGCCCGCTGAAACGCGTCGTTGGCCTTGTCCTCCTCGCCGAGTTTCTGCCAGCAGCGGCCGAGCATGACGTAGGCGATGGTGAAGTTGCTCTCCTGTTCGCGGTATTGATCCTCGCGCAATTTCCCCTCGCCGTAGTCGCGCAGCTTGAACAGCGAGTTCTCAAAGGCCGCGCGGGCGTTGGCATAGTCGTGCTGCATGTAGTAGACCAGACCGAGGTAGAAGTTGGCCATGGCCCGCTCGAATGGCTCGCCCTTCCAGACGCGGAGTTTCTCGGCCACCAGCGCCGCCGCCGCGCTGCGGGCCGGGTCGTTGACCTTCACGCTGTTGATCACCTCGTAGGCGCGGTAGAAGGCGGTCTCGGCCAGTTGCAGGTCGTAGTCGGTCAGGGCGACCGAGCCCAGGCGCAGGTTGTTCAGGACGTAGTCTTCGTCGGTCTTGTTGGCCAGCGGTATGAGCCGTTCCTTGGCCGAGGCGATGTTGCCGACGAAGTAGTCGCTGAGGGCGCGCTCGACCTTCGGCGAGCGGGCGACCGGGGCGCAACCCGCCATAACCATCAGCACAGCGCCGCAGAGAACGAGAAGGGCTGGTCCGCCGGACGAGCGGCGGATGATGCCGCGCTGCGGGTTGTGGGCTGTGGCGGGCCGCAAACCTCTTGTCCTTTCCATGACACCGTGGCCGTTGCGTTCGCCCGGCCGTCAGTCGAGAAACCCCTTCACGGCCCTCTTCTTGACCTCGTACTTGCCGTTCCAGAGGACGCTGCGGTTCTGGATGTTCGTCAGTTCATACACGCAGAGGTAATAGCTGGTTCGCCGTCGGGAGCTTTCATCGGTGACGGAGAAAAACCGCGCCACCAGCGCGTATTCGGGCGTGATGGCATCCGGCGGCGGACCCAGCTCAAAGTCCAGCTCGCGCTCGCGGCGGCGCAGGCGGTCGAAGTCGTCCCGGTTCATCAGCCAGATGAAGCGGTCGGGCGCATGCCGCGACAGCAGCGCCCGCACCCGTCCGGTAAACGCCTCGGCGGCGCCGCGCGGCAGCACTTCGGCCGTCATGCGGTTCTCGACCGGCTGAATGACGATGCGCAGTTGGCCGTCCTTCTCGATGGCGCGGTTCACCGCAGGCGAGCCGGCGATACTGGTGGCCATGTGGTCGGTCATCTGCACCAGGTCCATGCCGTCCAGCGCCGTGTTGTGCCCCGACGCCACGGCCGAGGTCATGCACCCCGGCGCCCCGACCAGCAGGACCAGCAGAAGCCCCAGGGCAGCCGGAGGGTGCGCGTGCGGCTGGAAGATGGGCGGCTGGTCAGGCGACATTGGAATCGGGTCCCGGCAGAGCGTTCCGAGCCTATCGGGCGACGCGCACCTCATACTTGAACGCCCACTGCTGCCGCGTCTTGAGGTTCACGATGTTGAACTGGAGCAGGTAGTAGTTCGTGCCGCGGTTGGGCAGGTCGAACGCCTGACCGTACAGGGCGTAGTCAGGGTTAATGGGGGCGACGCCCGGCTGGGCGCCGCTGCCCTGCTGAAACGTGTCCGTCGGGCCGTAGGTCTCCTGGGCGCGGATGCGCTCGAACCGTGCCCGATTGTCGATCAGCGTAATCTGGCCCCCGCCGTAGGCCGAGAGGTTCGTGCGCAGGCGTTCCAGGAAAATGTCGTAATTGTAGCGGAAGCTCTTGTCGATAGTCTTGTCCTCGACGCGATCCACCACCATCGTCCACTGCTGGGGGCTTTGGCGCAGCGCAGGCAGGCTCAGGATATCGCGCGCCAGGTCGTCTGTGGCGGCGATCACGTCCTTGCTCTGAAGTCCCTGATCGCGCGAATCAAGGCTATCGATGTCCGGCCGCTGCCGGGCGTAATCCGCAGGACGGTCCTTGCTGCATCCGGCCATCGCCAGGGCCAGCCCCATCGCCAAAATCGTGATTGCCGCAGTTCGCATGTGAGCTCCTTTACACGATACTATTGTACGCCCGCGCCGGCCTGGCGCGAACTGCCCGCTGCCGCGCCACAGCGCGGCCATGCCGACCATGCCGACCATGCCGCTTGACAGCCGCTGCATCGCCATGTTAGACACGTCAGCGGCATCAAAGGCGGGCCAATCCTTGTTCGCCGCGCCGTGTCTCTAAGTGAGAATGGCCCCCGACGCATCGGCGCGATGGAGGCCGCACAGGCCCAGGAGGTTGCTGTGAGCCGCACGAACGTCGCCGTCGCCCTGTTTCTATTTGCGCTGCTGCCATGGTCGCAGCCGGGTTGCGTTGACAACCGTGACCCCATCGCCCGCACGCCCCCGCCGCCTGTCGGCTACGACACCCATCCCCGCACGCCCCCGCCGGCCAAGCCCCTGCCGCCTCCGGACGCCACAACCGCCGGACCTCAGCCGTTTCACGACGAACCGCTGATGGTCGACACACCGGCCGAGGCCCGCGCGTTTCTCGACATCTACCGCCGAGTCGGCTCGCCGCGCATCCTTGTGTTCGTCAACCGCACGCTCGACGGACAGATCGTCCACGCAACTCACGGCGAGGGGTATCTGGCGCCCGGGCAGTACGACAAGCTGCATGCGCGCGCCATCGACTACAACATGATGGAAACGCTGCTGGCCGACTGGCTTTCGGCTGACAATCAGGTGACCATCATCTCGCCCATGGCCGCCCGCCGCCGCCTGACCGACACGCAGGTGAAGGAGCTGGAAAGCGGCCGCGAGCAGATGCTCTCGGAGCTTCAGCGGCAGTTGAACGCCGACGTGCTGGTGCAGGTGCAGGCCCGGCCGACGCAGCAGACGCCCCACGGGCTGGCGCTGCGGATGCTGGCCGAGGCCATCGACCTGCGCGGCGGCGAGTCGCTGGCCCGCGCCGCGGTGGATTTGACTCCGCCGCTGGAGAAGGTGCAGCTCAATCACGCCACGCGCTTCGTGGCGCGAAAGCTGATGGATGGCATGGCGCAGACGTGGACCGCGCCCCCACCCGGCGCGCCGGCGCCGCCGCCCAACACGCAGCCGTGAACCTCCTGGCGCAAAACTACAGTGGAGACCCATGAGACACGACCATTGTTCCGCTGACTTTCGCCGCATTGCATCGCTTCGCCCGCTGAGTCTGGCGCTGCTGGCGGGTCTTCTGCTGTCGCCCCTGGCCGGATGCGGCATCAAGCAGCCGATCGAAGGGCGAAAGGACCCCTACGTGCCCAAGCAGGTGAACCTGGCCGAGCCCGACCTTCAGCGGCGTACCGCGTTCAGGGAGCCGATCGTCACGCGCCGCGACGGTCTGCTGTTTGTAACGCTGCCGGTGCGGGCCGCGTCGGACCAGAACCTTCACCTGGACTATCGCTACACCTTCTTCGACCAGAACGGGCAGATACTGGAAGAGACGGGCTGGCTCGCACACAAGACCCTCGTCAGCCGCCTGTGGACGGAAATCCGCTTCAATAGCATACACCAGGAGGCGGCCGACTTCCGGGTTGATCTGCGCTATTCGCGGGTGCAGCAGCACTAGGGTCCGCCTCAGCGGCGAGGCTGCGCAGATCTTTGGAACAGAGGTGGTGGCGAGGGCCGCGGCTGCCCCCTCACAAGGGTTGACGTGCGCTTGGCTGAGGTTGCGGAGGGACTCCGGGCGGTGCGACCCTGCGCGTGTTGTGCGCGGCTGCGCGCTTCCATCGACACCATCCTTGCCTATACACTGCCACCGCAACCAGGCCTCAGTGAAGGATGCGCCGGATATGCTGTATCCCCTGAAGTTCAAACCCATGCTCGTGGAGAAGATATGGGGAGGACGCAAACTCGAGAATGTGCTGGGCAAGCGCCTTCCGCCCGATCGCCCCATCGGCGAGAGCTGGGAGATTTACGATTTCCCGCCAGGCGTCGTTAATGGCTCCACGCAATGGGTCAGCGCTGCCATCGCCAACGGCCCGCTGGCCGGCCGCACGCTGCACGACCTGATGTGCAAGCATCGCCGCGAGCTGATGGGCGACGTGGCACCGCTGCCGCCGCACGGTCAGTTTCCGCTGCTGATCAAGTTTCTGGACGCCGAGGAGAACCTTTCGGTGCAGGTACACCCGCCCGCGGAATACGCCGCCCGCCACCCCGGCACCCACCTCAAGACCGAGGCCTGGTACATCCTGCAGGCCGACCCGGGCGCCATGCTGTGGAAGGGGCTGGCCCCCGGTGTCACCGCCGATGAACTGCGCCGGGCCATCGCCGACGGCCGGGTGCAACAGGCCATCCAGTCGCACCCGGTCAAGGCCGGCGACTTCCACTACCTGCCCAGCGGCACGGTGCATGCCCTTGGCAAAGGCATCCTCGTCGCCGAGGTTCAGACCCCCAGCGACACCACGTTCCGCATCTACGATTTCGACCGCATCGATCCGGCAACCGGTCGGCCGCGCACCCTCCACATCGAAGAGGCCCTGGAGTGCATCAGTTTCGACGGTCAGCCCCCGCCACAGCCGCGCAGCCACGTTGCCAGTCTTTTCACCACGGTGACGCGTCTGGTGAGCTGCCCCTTTTTCACTATCGAGAAGGTTCGCTTCGCCGAGGGCGCCTCGCAGCAGGTCCCCTACGACCAGCCGGTGGTCTGGATCATGCTACAGGGCGAGGCCAAGCTTGATGTCGGCGGACTTGGCCAGAGCGTGTTCTTCAGCCGCGGCGACACGCTGCTGCTGCCGGCCCGGATGGACCAGCCCGTCCTCACGACCCTTAGCGACTGCCAGTGGCTGGAGGTGACCCTGCCGGCCGGTCCTGCAAACAGCGACTGACAAACCCTCAGGCCTTGTCGCGCTCGATCTGTTGCCGCGCCCACTGCCAGGCCATGACCGTGCGCGGGAAGCCGCAGGTGTTCATGGCCAGCAGAATGGCCTGCTCCACCTCCGCCTCGGTGGCCCCGTGCTCCATGGCCCGTCGCACGTGGCTGCGTGTGGCGCTCTCCAGGCCGGCGCCCACGCTAAGCCCGATCTTGATCAGCTCGCAGGTCTTTCGGTCGAGCGGCCCGGCCGCATCGACCGCTTTGGCCACGCTCTCGTGCGCCGCCCCCAGCGCCGGAAACTTTGCGATGAAGGCCTTGAATGTGCCAGGGAGCTTCGCCGGATCGCGGTTTTCTGCCATGAACGTCTCCTTGTCTTGCCGCCCCAACAGTACACGTCAGCCCCGTTCACAGGCAACCCCCATGTCGCAACCCAAGGTCCAACAGAGGAGGCTCGCATTCCGCTGGGTGGAGGAAGGCGCCCCGAGCCTGGACCAGATGGCCTGGTCCGACGGGGTGGGCCGGGGCCGACACAATGGCCAGCACACGGCGGTAAACGTGCGCTGTGGGATGGCGCTGGCGCACGTCGTAGCACGGGCGTCCTCGCCCGTGCCCAACGGCGTCGCGCCCCCATCCGTAGGAGGGCCATCCTGCCGCCATCTGACGCAGAGACTGTCACACACCCGCGCACACGTGCGTGTAGATCCAAGACTTGAATCCTCCGAAAAGGCAACGGACAAACGCAACTGGCGTATAATTAGGTGTTCAGCGGTGTGCGGCGGCCGAAACATTCGGCCGCCCCGGACGTCTCAGGGATGACAGGGGCTGTCTGGCCGTAGAGCCGGCTGTGCGGCCGGGCAGGCCGTGGCCCCGGAATGGTCTGACGAGGGCGTCAGCCAAAGGAACGAAGGTATGCTCAGGAAGGAACGACAACGTCACGGATTCACGCTCGTGGAGCTGCTGGTGGTCATCGGGATCATCGCTGTGCTTCTCAGCATCATCATGCCGGCGATCAACCGCTCGCGCACGACGGCGGAGCGCGTCGCCTGCATGTCCAACATGCGCCAGGTGGGCATGATGCTCATCATGTACGCCCAGGACAACGGCGGATACATGTACCCGGTGGGTCCCAAGGATCCGGCCACGGGCATCGAGCGGCATTTCGGTACGAACATCGCCGACCCCTGGGGCCGCTGGCCGGTGATGGTGTTCAAGCCGCCCGTGCCCAATCCGCCGATCATGATCTGCCCGCGCGACCTGGAGCTGGGCCGCTCGGACAGCTCGGAGCTGGACAAGCACTCGTACATTCTCAACAAGCACCTGAGCTATCAGAACGTCCGTTACCACCGCTATCCCAAGAACGTCGACAAGACCACGATCGTCGTGATGGGGGAGAAGAAGACGGAGTACTACGACTACTACATGGAGGTGGAAAATTACGGCAAACCCAACGCCCAGAGCGACTACGACCGCCTCGTTGAGCTGTATCGCCACGGCCTCCAGGGAGGATCCAATCTTCTGTATCTGGACGGCCACGTGGACAACGAACGGCCCGAGTTGAAGCCCGGGGCGATCGATCCCTGGCAGGTGGAGGTGCAGAAACCGGAGGACCTGCCCAAGCCGCTGACGTAAGGTGGTGCGGGCAGGCGCAGCGGGCCATCGGAGGGGGCGGGCGGCCATATCACGGGCATTTGCTGGAGCGCGCCATGGATGAGGCAACCAGGGTTCCGCACAAACCGCCACCGATGTGGGTCAATGCCCTGATCGCGCTGTTCCTGCTGGGACTGGGAGGGTGGCTGACGTACGAGTTTCTCCTCAAGCCGCCTGCCCGGCCCCAGGTGGAGATTGTCGAGTTCGACAGCGGCCCCGCGGGAATTGCCGGGCGCCAGCCGGGGGCCGCGCGACAGAGAGCCGCCGCCGCCACCACTGAGCCGGCCGTGCGCCGGGGCGCAGACCCGACGAGCAGGCCGCTGGCGGGCGGGCGCTCCGCCGCCCCGCGCCGCGCCGACACCAGCAATGACGTCCGCCCGGGCGTGGAACGTCGCGGCCTGGGCGGAGCCATCTACGCGCGACGCGGACCAGGGTATGCCGTGGCCACCGACAACGCCAGAAGCATCGCCTTCGACTACGTTGAATCGGTTCGCAACTCGTGGATTACACCGGCACAGGCGGAACTTCACCGCCTGGCTCAGCGCAGCGTCGACACACCCACTGTTGCGGAGGTCGTCAAGCTTTCCGACGAACAGAAACAGAAGCTGCAGGCGCTGCCTCATCTGCCGCAACTGACGCAGGAACAGCAGAAGCTGCTGGCCACGCTCTTCACCAACTGGCTCCGCGCACGCACGGCGGCCGCCCGCGCCGAGGCCGAGGCGCCGCTGCTGGAAGCGGTCGAGCGAATCGGCAACGAGCACCTGGAGGCCACCCGCGCCGCTATGATCCGGCGCGTCCAGGAGATACCGAAGATCATGACCAGTGAACAGTTGGCCGCCGCCCGACAGCGGTTGGCCGAACTGCTCTCCACCGCAGCGCCGGCGGCGCCGCAGGGGGCGGCAGCCAGCCAGGACACCGCCGCCGCAGTACGACAGCCCCCTGGCGGAAGGTAGCTTGCGAACTGGGGGTCGGCGCCAGAATAAGAAATTGCTCGCATCAAGCATTCCGCCCGTCAATGCAGTCCTGACGGCAGACTGGGAGCGCGTGACTTTCTTCGGCCGACGGTCCGGGATCGCGCAAGCGCACACCGTAGCACAGGCGTCCTCCCGCCGTGCCGAACAGCGCACCGCCCCACCGTAGCTCGCGTAGCAGGGGCTTCCTCGCCGGCGTCCCGCCGTGCCGAACGGCGCACCGTATCACCGTAGCACGGGCGTCCTCGCCCGTGCCAACCGCGTCCCGCCTGTGGGCGCCGACACGGGCACGATGCGCACGATGCCCCGTGCTGCGCGTGCCACGCCCCGCAGACTGCTCCCAGGGTCCAAGTGACGTTGTGCGCGGGGCTGGGGCGGGTAGGATGTCGCCGCCATGGGGATGACGGCCCTGAGCTACCTGGTTTTTCGCGGCCACCTCAATGAGCGCATCGCGCTCAGTGTGCTGCTGCTGGCGCTCTGTGCGCTGCCCATCGGGCGCATCTGTCGACGACACGGGGTGCTCGCCCGCAAGCTGGGCAAGGCAACCCGGTGGAACCTGAGCGCGGCCGGCCGGCGCGGCGTGGGAGAGTCGCTGGTGTTTCTGCTGGCCTTCGCGGTCACAGCCTGTCTGGCCGTCGGCCGCGGCATTCCGCTTCCCTACGTTCACGATGAGTTCAGCTACCTGCTGGCGGCCGACACTTTCGCGCATGGTCGCCTCACCAACCCCACGCCGCCGGCTGCCGAACACTTTGAGAGCATGCACATCCTGGTTCGGCCGACCTATCAGTCAAAGTATCCTCCCGGCCAGGGGCTGGCGATGGCTCTGGGGCAGGTCATCGTGGGTCATCCCATCTGGGGCGTGTGGCTGAGCACTGCACTGGCGGCGGCGGCGATGTGCTGGATGCTGCGAGCCTTCGTGCCGCCCCACTGGGCGCTGCTGGGCGGCGCGCTGACGGCGATGCACCCGCAGATGCTCGAATGGGGCCAGCGCTACTGGGGCGGATCGGTCGCGGTGCTCGGCGGAGCGCTGCTGATGGGCGGGGTGGGGCGGCTCATGCGCCGGCCCGGCGCGGCGGCCGCGATGTGGGCGGCGGCGGGCGTGCTGATCGTGGGCAACACCCGGCCGTTCGAGGGGCTGGTGCTCAGCATCGTCACGGGCGTGGGACTGATGGCCTGGCTGGTGCGGCGCCGAGCGCTGACGACGACGTTGCGCATCGCCCTGGCGCCAGCGCTGCTGGTGCTCATCCCCGGCGCGGCATGGATGGGCTGGTACAACTGGCGCGTCACCGGCAATGCCCTGCGGCTGCCGTATCAGGAACACCACGCACAATACGGAAGAGCACCCCTCTTTCTCTTTCAGAGCCTGCCGCCGCCGAAACACTACAACCACCCCGAGCTGGAGCGGTTCGCCGGCGATCAGATGCCCGACTACCAGCGCCGCGATTCCTGGCGCGCCATCGTCACCTTCGCCTGGGAGAAGGTAATCTGGGGCCTGGCGCTGACGTGCTTCGGCAACGTCAGCGTGCTTGCCGTGCCGCTGGCGGCGCTGCCGTGGCTCGTGTGGCGCATTCCCCGCCTGCGCTGGCTGTGCGTCATGCTGGTTGCGTTCGTGCTGCCGCTGCTGGCCGAGACGTACATGTACGGCCACTACGCAGCCCCGGCGGCGGGGCTGGCGGCGGCCGTCGCGATGATGTGCATGCGGCGGCTGAGGCGACTGTGGCCGCGGATCGGTCGGCAGATGGCGGTGGTGGCGTCGGGGGCCGCGGCGCTGTGGTTCGCGCTGACGTACGGGTGGTATCTGCCGGTCGCCGCGGCGTGGCTGGCGGTTGTCGGGCTGTGCATGGGGCGTGCGGCGTGGGCGTTGAGCGCGACGGGGCCGTACCTGCTGCGCGCCGTGGTGGCGCTGACGCTGCTGTGGTCCGTGTTCTGGTGGATCGGATTCAATGGCTGGAAACAGGGCGGGGGCTTTGCCAGTCAGCGCATGCAGATCATCGAGGACTTGAGCGGGCGTCCGGGGCGGCACCTGGTCATCGTGCGTTACGCGCCCGACCATAACGTCCACGATGAGTGGGTGTACAATGGGGCCGACATCCCCGGAGCGAAAGTGCTGCTGGCGCGGGACATGGGCGCGCAGCGCAACCGGCGGCTGATCGAGGCGTTCGCCGGGCGCCACGTGTGGCTCCTGGAACCGCACCTCGGCGAACTGAAACGCATCGAGTAGCGTCCCGCCGCCCTGCGGGAACGGAAGGACATCGGTCTATGCGGAAGCTGCTTGTGGTGGCCCTCGTGCTGGCGGGAGCGGTGGTGGCGTGGCTGCTGTGGCGGCAGCAGCGCGTGACGCCGCTGATCGTCTCCGGTTTCATCGAGGCCGAGCAAATCCGCGTCGGCTCCCGCGTGGGCGGCCGGGTGGCCGAGGTCCTGGTGTCCGAGGGCCAGCGCGTGGTGCGCGACCAGCCGCTGTATCGCATCGAACCCTATGATCTGGAGCAGCGCCTGGCCCGCGCCGAGGCGGAGCTGGCGGCGGCCCGGGCGGCGCACGCGAAGCTGGCAGGTGGGTATCGGCCCCAGGAACTGGAGCAGGCCCGCGCCCGGCGCGACCGTCTGGCGGCCGCTCTGGCCAGGGCACAGGCCGGACCGCGCCCCGGCGAAATCCATATCGCCGAAGAGCAACTGAAAATCGCCCAGGCCAACCTGGAGTGGGCCCAGGCCGAGTTTCGATACGTCATGAGCCTGGCCAAACAACAGACGGCCGCTCAGACCGAGATCGATCGCGTGAATCGTCAGCTCAAGAGCGCGGCGGCGCAGGCGGCGGCAGCGGAGCAGGAGCTGGCGCTGCTGCGCGAGGGAACGCGCAAGGAGGAGATCGCCGAGGCCCGCGCGGCCCTGGCCGAAGCGCAGGCCGCTCTGGAACTGCTGGAAGCGGGGTATCAGGCGCAGGACATTGAGGAGGCGGCCGCCCGCGTCGCCGCGGCGGTGGCCGAGGCGGAGATGATCCGGCGGCAGATGGCGGAGCTGACTGTGCGGTCGCCGGCCGAGTGCGTCGTGGAGGTCATCGACCTTCAGGCGGGCGATCTGGTGGCGCCCAATGCGCCCTCGGTGTCGCTGCTGGACCTTTCCAGCATGTACGTGCGGACGTACGTGCCCGCCGGGCAACTGGAGCGGGTGCGGCTGGGGCAGCGCGTGCCGGTGCGCGTCGACGGGATCGGCGACCGTCTGTTTACCGGGCGGGTCACCTACATCGCCAGCGAGGCTGAGTTCACGCCGCGCAACATCCAGACGCCGGAGGAACGGAGCAAGCAGGTTTTCCGGCTGAAGGTGGTGCTGGAGGAAGGCCAGGACCGCCTGCGCGCCGGCATGATGGGGGACGTGCTGCTGGAGCAGGGGATCACAAAGGATGAGGCGCATGGCGCCCGGCAATGAAACCGGCCACGTTGAGATTCAACATGTCCGACCCCGTCATCCAGACCCGAGACCTCACACGCCGATTCGGCCAGGTCGTGGCGGTGCGCCAGGTGAGCTTCGAGGTGCCGCGGGCGGCCATCTTCGGGCTGCTGGGGCCCAACGGCTCGGGCAAGAGCACGCTCATCCGCATGCTCTGCGGTGTGCTGCGGCCCAGCGAGGGCAGCGGCAGCGTCCTGGGCATCGACGTCAGCCGCGATCCCGAAGCCGTCAAACGCCACATCGGCTACATGTCGCAGAGATTCAGCCTCTACGCCGATCTGACCGTGCGCGAAAACCTGGAGTTCTACGCCCGCATCTACGGCCTGCGCGGCCGGCGGCAGCGCCAGCGCGAAGAAGCCGTGGTCCGGCTCACCGGCATCGAGCCGTATATCGATCGCCCGGCCGGCAACCTCTCGGGCGGATGGAAACAGCGACTGGCGCTGGCTTGCGCACTCATCCACGAGCCGCAGGTCCTGTTCCTCGACGAGCCGACGGCCGGCATCGATCCCGTCGCCCGCCGCGAGCTGTGGGACCTGCTGTTTGCGCTCTCCGCCCGCGGCGTGACCATGCTGGTGACGACGCACTACATGGACGAGGCCGAGCGCTGCTCGCACATCGGCTACATCTACATGTCGCGGCTGATCGCGATGGGTCGACCCGAGACGCTCAAGGCCAGTCCCCAGGTGACGCCCCCCGGCACGCACCGGCTGGAGTTGCGCTGCGCCCGGCCGGCGGCCGCCCTGGCGCAGGCGCACGCCATGGACGGAATTCGCGACGCGACGCTGTTCGGCGACACGCTGCACGTGCTGGCGGACCAGAGCGTGCCGCTGGAGAAACTCGTGCGCGAGCTGGCGCCCGACGACCCCTCGGCATCGGTCCGTCCCATCGCCCCGACGCTCGAGGATGTCTTTGTCATCATGAGCCGCGCCCAGGCGGCCACGGAGCGCTGATGCGAGGCTTCTGGGCCATTCTCATCAAGGAGCTGGCGCACATCCGCCGCGATCGTTCGACCATCTTTTTCGCCATCGTGGTCCCGGCCGTTCAACTGACGATCTTTGGCTTCGCCGCGAACGTGACGGTGGACAACATCCCGCTGGTGGTTTTCGACCTGGACGGCCGCCAGGAAAGCCGCCAGCTCGTGGACGCGGTGGTCAACACGCGGGTATTCCGCGTGGCCCAGCGCGTACACGACGAGGAGAGCTTCCGCCGGGCCATCGCCTCCGGGCGCGCCAAGGCCGGGCTGCTGATCCCGGCCAACTATTCCGAGCGGCTGCTGCGGCGCGAGCAGGCCCGCGTGCAGGTGCTGGTCGACGGCAGTGACTCGCAGGTGGCCACCACCACGCTCAACACGATCGGTCTGCTGACCACGCATCTGTCGATCGGCCGGGCCAGGGTCTTCGCCGAAGCGCTTCAGACGGCCCCCACGCGCGACGAGGCGGGCAGGCCGGCACTGCCGATCGAGGGCCGCGCGCGGCTGCTGTTCAACCCCGACCTGGAGGACAGCTTCTTCTTCGTGCCCGGGCTGATCGCGATCATCCTCCAGACCGTGCTGGCGTTTCTCACCAGCGTTTCCATCGTGAAAGAACGCGAGATGGGCACGCTCGAGCAGCTTTTCGTTACGCCCGTCAGCCCGGCGGGGCTGCTGCTGGGCAAGCTCACGCCGTTCGTGCTGCTGGCCTGCGCCGAGCTGCTGATCGTGCTGGTGGTGATGGTCGGGGGCTTCGGCGTGCCGATCCACGGCAGCCTGGCGCTGCTGCTGGCGCTTTCGGCACTGTTCATCTTCACGGCGCTGGGGCTGGGGCTGATGGTCTCGACGCTGGCGCGGACGCAGTTTCAGGCGATGCAGTTCGCACTGATGATCATGCTGCCATCGGTGCTGCTGTCGGGCTTCGTGTTTCCGCGCTCCGAGATGCCCTGGCCACTGTACGCCGTAGGCATGGTGCTGCCGGTCACGTACTTTCTGGAAATCCTGCGCGGGGTGATCCTGCGCGCCGCCGATGCGCGCGACCTGCTGCCCAGCATCGCGGGCCTGGCCGCCTGCGCGGCCGCCATCGTCGGCCTGAGTCTGGCGCGGTTCCGCAAGCAACTGGATTGAGCGCGGGATACACTATGGGCAATGAACGCCACGAAACCCCCTGAAGACTTCCCCGACGACCTCGAGCAGATGCAGGAGTCCGCCGCGGCCCCGCACAAGGCGCCGGAGGGCGACCTGGCTCGGGCCCGCGAGCTGGCCGACGCGCTGGTCGCCGAGCTGGCGGCCATTCCCGACGGCGACCTTGTCGGCGACGTGGTGGCCACGGCCATGAAACTCCTGCGCGACCAGACCAACCGCGGCGACATCAAGCTCATCAACAAGGCGCTGAAGGAAATCCGCTACGCGCTGAAGGTCTTCGCCCCCTACCGCGACATTCATAAGATCAGCATCTTCGGCAGCGCCCGTACGCCCGAAAACGACCCCGACTACGTGCAGGCAGCCCACTTCGCCCGGGGCATGGTGCAGCAGGGTTGGATGGTCATCACCGGCGCCGGCGGCGGAATCATGGCGGCAGGCCACGGCGGCGCGGGGCCGGAACCGTCGTTCGGGCTGGCGATCCGCCTTCCCTCCGAACAGAAGACCAACCCGACCATCGCCAGGGACGAGAAGCTCATCAACTTCAAGTACTTCTTCACCCGCAAGCTGATGTTCGTGCGGTCGGCCCACGCGGTGGCCCTGTTTCCCGGAGGCTTTGGCACGCTGGATGAGGGCTTCGAGGTGCTGACGCTCGTGCAGACGGGGAAGACGGTTCCCATCCCCATCGTCTTTGTCGACCGCCCCGGCGGAACCTACTGGCGCCGGTGGATGGACTACACCGCCGAGCACCTGCTCGGCCGCGGCTTCATCGACCACGAGGACCTGCGCCTCTTCCGGGTGACGGACAGCATCGACGAGGCGATCGGCGAGGTGACCGGCTTCTACCGCAACTACCACAGCGTGCGCACTGTGCGCGACGAGCTGGTGATCCGGCTTCAGCGCCGGCCGACGGAGGCTCAACTCGCGGGGATCCAGCGGCGTTTCGCCGACATCTGCACCGGCGGCGGTTTCCGCATCAGCGGGCCGCTGGCGGTGGAGACCGACGAACCATCGCTGACGCACCTGGCGCGGCTGGTGTTCCGATTCAACCGCCGACAGTACGGGAGGCTGAGGATGCTGATCGACGAGCTGAACGCGATGCAGCCAGGGAATGACGAAGCTCGAAATCCGAAACCAGAAACAATGACGAGGGCCGAATGACGAAGGGGGGAAGACGGCGGCGACCGGTCGGTTACAGCCTTCCGAGCCGCTGGGCGAAAGTGGCGAAGCCTTTCGGCCGGCGCTGCGACCATGTTACCATGGTCGGATGCCCCAGCAGTTCAACGCCATCGATCTGTATCCCAGGAGCCGCTCGCCCCAGCTGGACTGGGAGTTGTTCCGCAACCCCACCAGCGAATACCGCGGAGCGCCGTTCTGGGCGTGGAACAACAGACTCGACCGCGCCCAGCTCCTGCGGCAGATCGACTATTTCGTCGAGATGGGCATGGGCGGCTTCCACATGCACTCGCGCACCGGCATGGCCACCGAATACCTGGGGGACCAGTTCATGGAGATGGTTCGCGCCTGCACGCAGAAGGCGCAGGCCAGCGGCCTGCTCGCCTGGCTCTACGACGAGGACCGCTGGCCTTCCGGGGCGGCCGGCGGACTGGTCACGCGCGACCCGCGCTTCCGCGAAAAACACCTGCGGTTCACTCCCACGCCCCACGGGCAGAGCACGCAGGCGCGGCCGGAGGATCGCAGCCTCCTGGCGAGATACGAAATCCGGCTCGACCGCGACGGACGGCTGGCCGGTTATCGCCGACTCGGCGATGACAGCCCGGCACCCAGCTCGCAAGTCTGGTACGCCTATGTGGAAACCGCGCGTCCCAGCCCATGGCACAATGGTCATTGCTACGTCGACGTGCTCAGCCGCCCGGCCATCGAACGCTTCATCCAGATTACCCACGAGCGCTACAAACAGGCCGTGGGCGAGCACTTCGGCAAGACCGTGCCGGCCATCTTCACCGACGAACCGCACTTTGCGCGCATCGGCCACTTCCAGCGCGCAGGCGAGCTGCGCGAGCTGACCATCGCCTGGACCAGCGACCTGCCCGAGACCTATCGACAGGCCTTCGGGCGCGACATCCTCGACACGCTGCCGGAAATCTTCTGGGAACTGCCGGCCGGCCGCGCTTCGCCGGCGCGCTGGCGCTATCACGAGCACGTCGTCGAGCGCTTTGCCCAGGCGTTCGCCGACACCATCGGCCGCTGGTGCGGCGAAAACGGCATTGCTTTCACCGGGCACGTCAACGACGAGCAGACCCTCAAGGTGCAGACGTCCTCGGTGGGCGAGGCGATGCGGCATTACCGCTCGTTCCACATTCCGGGCGTGGACGTTCTGGTGGACAACCGCGAGTACAACACGGTGAAACAGGCCCAGAGCGCCGCCCGGCAGCTTGGCCGCTGCGGCGTGCTCAGCGAACTCTACGGCGTGACCAACTGGGACTTCGACTTCGTCGGCCACAAGGCCCAGGGCGACTGGCAGGCGGCCATGGGGGTGACGGTGCGCGTACACCACCTGGCCTGGGTGTCGATGAACGGCGAGGCCAAGCGCGACTATCCGGCGTCGATCTTCTATCAGTCACCCTGGTTCAGGCAGTACAGGCTGGTCGAGGACCATTTCGCGCGGCTGAACACGGTGCTGACGCGCGGCCGACCCATCGTGCGAGTCGGCGTCATCCATCCGATCGAGTCGTTCTGGCTGCTGTGGGGACCCCTGGAACAGACCAGGCTCAAGCGCGACGACATGACCGACAACTTCCTGAACCTGACCCACTGGCTGCTGTTCGCCATGCACGACTTCGACTTCATCAGCGAGTCGCTGCTGCCGGGGCTTTGTCCGGAATCGGCGGCAGCCGCGAAGCAGTTGCCCGTGGGCACAATGGCATACGATGCGGTGATCGTGCCGCCGCTGATCACGATGCGCTCGACGACCCTTGCACGGCTGCAGCGGTTTGCAGACGCCGGGGGCACGGTCATCTTCGCCGGACCCGCGCCGGGGCTGGTCGACGTCGAGCCATCGGACTGCGCACAGGAGCTGGCGCGGCGATGCGTCAACGTGCCGTTCGCGCGAGCGGCCATCGTCCAGGCGCTGGAACCCCTGCGGGAGGTCGGCGTGAGCCTGTCCGATGGCGGGCCGGCCGACACGATCATCCACCAGATGCGCCAGGATGGGGATGGACGAAACCTGTTCCTGGTAAACACCGACCGCGCGCGGCCGAAGGATGATGCGCAGGTGCGCATCCGGGGCGAATGGATGCCGACGATGCTGGACACGCTGGCCGGCCAGCGGCGCGATCTGCCGGCACGATATGAGGATGGCTGGACGCTGATCGAGTGGAGTTTCCCGGCGCATAGACATCTGCTGCTGGCGCTGACGCCGGGAAGGCGGCAGGCCGACATCCGGGTGCGGTCGACGCGCTGGGTGGAAGTTGGGCGGCTGGCCGACCCCGTGCCGGTCATGTTGTCAGCGCCCAACGTTCTGCTGCTGGACCAGGCCTGCTGGCGGCTCAACGACGGCGCCTGGCAGTCGACCGAGGAAATCCTGCGGATAGACGATGTGGTGCGGAGACGGCTCGATCTGCCCCTCCGCGGAGGAGGCATGGCCCAGCCATGGACCGATCAGGAGCCGGCCCCGGTGCTCGCCACGGTCGAACTGCGGTTCGAGCTGGATTTGGGCATCGATTTGAGCGGGGCCAGGCTGGCGATGGAGCAAGCGGCCAGCGCGGCGCTCTTCATCGATGGCCGGCGCATCGAGGCTCGGCCGGAGGGCTGGTGGGTGGATGAGGCGATCCAGACCATTGCGCTGCCGCACATGGCCGCCGGCACGCACGAGCTGGTGTTGCGGTTTGCGATGACCCGTAAGACGAATCTGGAGTGGTGTTATCTGCTGGGGGCCTTCGGGGTCGTTGTGCGCGGCCGGCACTGCCGGGTGACCTCGCCGGTGCGGGAGCTGGCCTTCGGCGACTGGACAGCGCAGGGGCTGCCGTTCTATGTGGGAAACGTGACCTATGGGTGCTCGATAGCGGGCGACGATCGTCCGCTGGCCGTGCACATACCGCGCTTCAAGGCAGCGTTGCTGACGGCAGCCCTGGACGGCAGGCCGACGGGGTACATTGCCTTCGCCCCGTTCCGGCTGGAACTGGGCCGGTTATCGGCGGGGGAACATTCGCTGCAGATCACGGCCTACGGCAACTGCTTCAACGCTTTTGGCCATCTGCACAACGTGGATCCCGGGCTGTGGTGGTACGGTCCGCCGGCGTGGCGAAGCACCGGAGCAAACTGGGCGTACGAATATCAGCTCAAGCCCATGGGGATTCTGTCGGCCCCGCTGGTCGAGGCGCCGGCAGGTTAGTCGGACATGGCGATGGCACCCTTGGTGCAGGCGTCGACGCATGCACCGCAGTCGATGCATTCGTCCTTATTGACCTGCGCCTTTTCCTCGACCATTGTGATGGAACCGTTAGGGCAGGCCTCGACGCAGTCGCCACAACCTTCGCATTTTTCGATATCTACGACAGCAGCCATGTTTTCTCCGGTTAGAATTTCGGCCGCCCCAACGGCGGTCAAATCAAGAGCATTATAAAAGGACCAATTGGTCCTGTCAAGCATGGCGTAGCGAATCTGCGACCTGGTAATCGATGGGTGCGGCAGAGGCAGTCGCTTCCTGGGGGTCGCGCGGGGCGTTCGCGGCATGGGTTCAGTGCCCCGATCCGCTGGCCATTGGATGCCTTTCCGGCCGGCCCGTCGACAATCGAACGAACCCTGCGTGGTCGGGCGTCGTAATCAGAATGACCCGCCAGTGCGGAGTTCGCGGTGAAATCCGCCCGCGGGTCTTGACAGTGATGGGGCGGCGCGGCATAATATGCCTTCGTTGGTTCGCCTACCCTCGGCGGCGGCCAGTCGCGGTGCTTGAACTGCGGCGATGAGGCTGTTTGCCGTCCGATGCACTGATTTTTTTCCATGGCAATCGGGCTGTGGAGCGTTCGGCCTGGCGGTCGGATTGCAGGTCAAGCTATTGGCGCGGGCAGGCCGATAAGAGCTGTTCGTGAGGCGGCCACAACCGGGCGACCGGGCGACAAAAAAGCTTCACGGCCCGTTGACAAAGGCGAAACGAACGATAAGATTCCGCCTCCCGTTTCGGACGCATGGGCGGCCGGTGCGGGAAAGATGAAAACTCGTTGTCGCTGGTGATGAGGCCGACGGCAACGCAAAAAAGCTCTTTGACAAGTGAATAGTCGGACAGCCGCGAGGATGTGAGTCCGGAAGGTCGGTTTGTATGGATCGGACCGGACGGCTTGGGGTTCCGAGCCAATCGGGACCACAATCTCAGACATCTTCGTGGTGCGTAAAGAAGTGATCAACCGATCATTCCTTTAAGTAAGCCAACGAAGTGTTTGAGCCTTGCGTCGATGCGGTGTCGCCAGTTCGGGGCGCCGTGTCGAGTCGCGTTCCTGTCTTAGCCGGCGGGAACGCGGAAAAAGCCGGTCGGACCCGTCAGGGCCCGACTGGTAAAGGACAGACTCGTTTCGAGGACAACCCATCCGGTGAAACTGTCAGACCCGGCGTAACGCCGGGCGTGAGGATCCGGATGGACCGCGAAATCCAATTGAAGAGTTTGATCCTGGCTCAGCCTGAACGCTGGCGGCGTGGTTAAGACATGCAAGTCGCACGGGTGTAGCAATACATCAGTGGCGGACGGGTGCGTAATGTATCGCCAACGTACCCCCGGGACGGGGATAGCCGGCCGAAAGGCCGGGTAATACCCGATGAGACCACGGCAGGGCATCCTGCCGTGCTCAAAGGCCGCAAGGTGCCCGGGGAGCGGGTGATATCGTATCAGCTAGTTGGTGAGGTAACGGCTCACCAAGGCGACGACGCGTAGCTGGTCTGAGAGGACGGCCAGCCTCATCGGGACTGAGACACTGCCCGGACTCCTACGGGGGGCTGCAGTAACGAATCTTCCCCAATGCGCGAAAGCGTGAGGGAGCGACGCCGCGTGGAGGACGAAGTCCTTCGGGATGTAAACTCCTGTCAGGGGTTACCAAGTTCTGAGGAGCCCCAAAGGAAGTGGCGGCTAACTCTGTGCCAGCAGCCGCGGTAAGACAGAGGCCACAAGCGTTAGGCGGAATCACTGGGCTTAAAGCGTGTGTAGGCGGACCGTTAAGTGCTTTGTGAAATCCCACGGCTCAACCGTGGAATGGCTTGGCATACTGGCGGTCTTGAGCCACTCAGGGGCAACTGGAACTAACGGTGGAGCGGTGAAATGCGTAGATATCGTTAGGAACGCCGAAGGTGAAAACAGGTTGCTGGGGGTGTGCTGACGCTGAGACACGAAAGCCAGGGGAGCAAACGGGATTAGATACCCCGGTAGTCCTGGCCCTAAACGATGTCCACTAGATCGCGGTGCCTCTGACGGTGTCGCGGTCGAAGCAAAAGTGCTAAGTGGACCGCCTGGGAAGTACGGTCGCAAGGCTAAAACTCAAAGGAATTGACGGGGGCTCACACAAGCGGTGGAGCATGTGGTTCAATTCGAAGCAACGCGAAGAACCTTACCTGGGCTTGACATGCCTGGATTATCCCCATGAAAGTGGGGTAGGCCCTTCGGGGTACAACAGGCACAGGTGCTGCATGGCTGTCGTCAGCTCGTGTCGTGAGATGTCGGGTTAAGTCCCATAACGAGCGAAACCTTTGCCCTTAGTTGCCAGCGGGTTATGCCGGGTACTCTAAGGGGACTGCCGGTGTCAAACCGGAGGAAGGTGGAGATGACGTCAAGTCCTCATGGCCTTTATGCCCAGGGCCACACACGTGCTACAATGGGGTGCACAAAGCGAACCGAAAGCGCGAGCTCCAGGAAATCGCAGAAATCACCCCCCAGTTCAGATCGGAGGCTGCAACTCGCCTCCGTGAAGTTGGAATCGCTAGTAATCGCGGATCAGCCACGCCGCGGTGAATGTGTTCCTGAGCCTTGTACACACCGCCCGTCAAGTCATGGGAGCCGGAAATAGCCGAAGTCGCCACAAGTCGGTGGTGCCTACGCTAGGTTCGGTGACTGGGACTAAGTCGTAACAAGGTAGCCGTAGGGGAACCTGCGGCTGGATCACCTCCTTTCTAAGGGATTACTTAGAACGCCCGCCAGAGCGATCTGGCGGACGAACCGTCAGCACAGCCTCGCGCTCCCGCTGAGGGAGCAGCGCCGATGGCGACATCGGCGCCTGGCTCCGACTATTCACTTGTCAAAGATCACCCCGGCCCGCAGTCCACCGACTGCGGGCTTTTTTTGTTGCCTTCCCCCTCGCCGCCCGGTAATCTCCTCCCTCGCGGGGTCCGTCCGGCGTGGCCGGACCGGCTTCAATTCATCCAGCCAACGGTTCGGGCGGATCGGCGTGCGGGCGCCCGTTCCGCGGGAGGTCCACATGGCTCACCGAACCTTCAGGACCACTCTGGCTTGGGCGATCATCCTGGCGGCCCTGCCCACCGGCGACGTGGCGGGCGACATACCGAACCACGACAACCCCAACGCTCCTGATTCGCAAGCTGGACAATCCGCCGGCGCCGCCTCTGCGGCAGGAGCCGCCTCGTGCGCCTGGAGAGCTCTGAGCAGCCGCTCGCCTGCGGGCCTCATCGCTTGAAGAACGTGCGGCCCCTGGCGTTGTACTTGCTGATCCGGTTGTTGACGTACAACCCTTCGAGCAGGAACTCGCCCACGGCCGCCAGGATCGCCGGATCGGCGCTGTCCAGCTCCATTTCACGCGCCAGGTTCGTCGCGCCCTGAAGCAGGCCCTTCACGGCCTTCATGTTGGCCACGAACTCCTCGGCCGGGATGTCATCGCCGGCGGGGAAGGTGAGGTTGCCCTTGAACTGCTCGGTGATCTGTTCGTAGTCGTCCACGTCGCCGTAGCGTGCGAAGACGGCCTTGACGGCCTCGCCCGCCAGCGACTGGATCAGCTTGTCCTCGGCGCCCTCCTCGTCGGCGAGCGTCATCTCGATCTTGCCGCGGCAGGAGGCCACCAGATAGTTGAGGTCGCAGATGCGCGGCACCACGCGTTTCTCGCCGCAGATGATGCCCCGGCGCTCGGCGTTGGAGGTCACGGTCTCCACGTTGGCGATGCTCGTGCGCACGCTGACGCCGGACGACTGGGACACGTGCGGCGAGGCACGCGCCAGGCGCACCATCTCCTCGATGATCTCGCTCATGAACCGCGGCATCTCCACCTGCACGCCGCTGGGCGATGCGCTCTGCTCACGCTTGAGCCAGGCATTCTGCTGGGCCACCTGAATGCCCTCCTCCACCGTCTGGGGGTAGTGGGTGCGCACCACCGTGCCGATGCGGTCCTTCAGGGGTGTGACAATGCGGCCGCGGTTGGTGTAGTCCTCGGGATTGGCGCTGAAGACCAGACACACGTCCAGGTTCAGACGGATGGGGTATCCGCGGATTTGCACGTCGCGCTCCTCCAGGACGTTGAACAGGCCCACCTGGATGCGGGGAGCCAGATCGGGCAGCTCGTTGATGGCGAAGATGCCCCGGTTGCTGCGGGGGATCAGGCCGTAGTGCATGGTCGACTCATCCGAGAGATAGCGCCCCTCGGCATGCTTCACCAGGTCCACTTCGCCGATCAGGTCGGCGATGGTGACGTCCGGCGTGGCCAGCTTCTCCTGATAGCGGTCGGAGCGGTGAACCCATTCGACCCTGGCGTCGTTGCCCTGTTCGGCGATGATGCGCCGACCGACCTTGGTCATGGGGGCCAGGGGGTCGTCATTGATCTCGACGCCGGCCAGGACGGGAATCCACTCATCCAGCAGCTCGGGCAGCATGCGGAGGATCCGCGTCTTGGCCTGTCCGCGCAGGCCCAGGAACAGCAGGTCGTGACGCGAGAGGATGCCGTTGATGATCTGGGGGATGACGGTGTCGCGATAGCCGATGATGCCGGGGAAAAGCTCTTCGCCGGCGCGAAGTTTGGCGATCAGATTCCGGCGCAGCTCATCCTTCACGGAGCAGGGGCGGTATCCGCTCTGCCTGAGCTGCCCCACGGTTGTCAGACGGGTATGGTCCATCGTCGTTCACTCTCCTGAAAGCCGACGCTGGATGATAGGAGGGCGAACAGGCTGCCGCGAAATCCCCCTGATCAGATCCAGGAATGTCGATCCACAACCGCCCCGCCTGACGGTATAATGCGTGCAGTCGGGAAGCCGGTCCGCGCGCCTCGCCGGGAGCGCGGTGGCGGCGGCGGCAACCCATGGAGTGTCTCGGAGTCCAGTTTCCATCAGCAAGGAGTCGTCCCATGAGGCTGAGAGTCACAGCAATTCTCGCGGTGTTCATCCTGGCGGCGGGCGGAGCTGCGCCGACGCCGCCGCAGGATGCGGCCATGCCCAGCGGCACGGCGGTGGCCGGGCCGGTCGATGGCGTGCGGTTCGTCGTCGCCTGGATGCAGGATGCCGATCCCGTGAAAGCGGCCCAGGGGGCCTACGACCTGGGCGTCGCCGCCATGCGCACGCAGCCCAAGGCTATCGTATTTTTTGAGTCGTTCAGCGAGGAAGGGGCGGCCGCGGCGCTGAAGGCTCTGCGGACCCGCGCCGGCTCGATCCCCAGTGTCGGCACCAAGGCCCCCGCCCTGGTCAACGGCGGCGCCATGCAGACCAACACGATGGCCCTGCTGCTCGTCGGCGGCGCCCGAGCCAACGTGCAGATCGCCCGCGCGGAACTGAACAACGACCGCGAGCGGACGGGCACGCAACTGGCCAACGCGCTGCGTGGCGTGAGCGAGCTGAAGGTGGTCATAGCCCTTTCCGAGCCAAAGCTTTCGTTTGAGGACGGCGTTACCGTCGAAGGCTTCCTCCGGGGCGTGCTGGACACGCTGGGCAAGGACGTCTCGCTGTGGGGCGGCAATGGTCGGGGCCTGCGCGGCCTGGCCGGCGTGCAGTACTACAACGACGAAATCCTCACCAACCACGTGGTGGCACTGGGGTTGGGCGGCCCCATCAGCGTGGTCTACAGCACCTCCACCGAGTTCCAGCCCGTCGGCGAGCCGGTGACCGTCACCAAGGTCGCCGATTTCGACCCCAAGATCGTGCTCGAGTTCGACGGCCGGCCGGCGCCGGAGGTCTACCGCGAGCGGCGCGGCATGCCCGCGGATGAGAAGTTCACGCGCGACGCGGAGCATCCCATCGGCGTGATCACCCGCCCCGGCAGCGTGTACGTCCGGCAGGTGCTGGGCGCCTATCCCTTGCAGAGCGAGATGGTCGAGAGAGCCATCGCCTCCGACCCCTATTACGGCAAGCTCGATGACAGCGTGCGCGGACTGCGCTTCGTCGCCCCCGTGCCCGTCGGCACAAAGGCCTACGTCCTCAAGGGCGGCCAGTCGGCCACGCGCATCTATGAGTCGGCCAATCAGTGCGTCAGCGAGATGCTGGCCGCCGTGCCCGAGGGCAAGAAACCGATGCTCGGTCTGATCTCCAGTTGCATCACCCGCAACTCGCGCATCAACCGCTTCACCAATGCCACCGGCGATGAGGTCTACGGCGGCATTCTGCCGGCCATGGGCACCAGCCCCTTCCCGCTGCTGGGCTTCTACGCCTGGGGCGAGATCGGGCACATCAACGGCGAGTACAAAGGCCTGCCATATCAGTATCAGCAGCACTCGTTCGTTCCGATTCTGATCGTTCAGTAGACTTTCCAGCGTAGGCTGACGGGGGAGACGCCCCAGGGTGTCTCCCTCTTTGTTCGCGCCGGCCAGGCCACACGCCACCGGCATGGTCCAGCAGCATGAACATGAATTCCCTCCGCTCAGCGGACGCGGCCCTGGCCGCTCTCAGTGCCGGCAACGCGCGATTTCGCGCCGGGCTGGCATCCGAGGAACATCGAAGTCCGGCGCGCCGCCTGGAGACCTTCGAGCGCGGCCAGTCGCCCATCGCAACAGTGCTGGCCTGTTCCGATTCGCGCTGCCCGGTGGAGCTGATCTTCGGACAGGGCATCGGCGATTTGTTCGTCGTGCGGGTGGGAGGCAACATGGCCGATTCCGCGGGCATCGGCACGATCGAGTTCGCCGTGCGCGACGTGGGCACGCCGCTGCTGGTGGTGCTGGGACACACCGGCTGCGCCGCCGTGATGGCGGCCGTCGAGGGCCGCCGCGCCGATGGGGCATTTGGGTGGCTGCTGGAACAGCTTGCGCCGGCGCGGCGGATGGCTCTGGAGCAGAACCCGCACCTGCGCGACCAGGAGCTGGTGCTGGCGGCGATCCGCATGAACATCTGGCGCTCGATCGATGCTTTGCGCGACCGCAGTTCCGTGATACGGGAGGCCGAGGCCAGCGGTGCCCTGCGCATCGTTGGCGCCCTGTACGATATGCGGGAGGGCACCGTCGCCTGGCTCGAGGGCCGCGCGGTATGATACCCGCGACATGACCAGCTTCCATCCCAATGCGCCGAAAGTGCCCACGCGCCCCGTGGGACGGATCAGAACCAGCATCCTCCAGCTCGGCTGGTGGCAGGCCGGCGGGCCGCCCTACTTCCCCCTCAGCGACATCAACGACCTGATCGAGGTGCGCCAAATCTGCGCCGAACGCGGCGTCACGCACGACTGCGCCCCGGCCTACGGCAAGGGGCTCAGTGAAATGCTCATGTATGTCAGCTACTGCTACCTGGAGAATGCGTGGCGCGCGGCCGGGCTGTGCTCCCGACGCGAGGGAGACCCGATCTTCACCAAGTGCGGTCTCTACTGGCCGCGCGACGGCCGCATGGGCACGCACGCCGATATGCACCGCAGTCCCGACAGGCATCTCGGCCGGGCGCCCGAGTCGGTGGGGCCGGAGGATGTGCAGCAGCTTATCCTTCGCGAGTTCGAGGCGAGCTGTACCCGCCTGAACATCGACTACATCCACGGCTACATGCTCCACTGGCCGCTGACGAAGGGCGGCGGCACCGAGCCGGCGATGGACTGGATGCTCGAGGGTGTGCTACCCGCCTTCGCGCGGCTGTGGCGCGACAAGAGGGTGGGCGCGATCGGTTTCGCCAACATCGACCTGAAGATCCTCGCCCCCCTCCAGAAGAAGGCCCGCGAGCTGGCCCAGGCCATGGGCCCCGACGGCGAAGGCTTCGCTGTCCACTTCATTCAGAATGACCGGAGCATGCTCGGCGTGGATGTGCACGGCGGCCCGTTCGGCGCCCGCGACATCCTCCACGGCGAGCTGGCCGACTTCTGCGCGCGCGAGAACATCACGCGCATGGCCTACTCGTCGCTGGGCCACGGTCCGCCGATTCCCCCGGCCGGGCCGTTCGTCTATGTGGATCACTGGCCGCAACCGCGCGAGCAGCAACGGGAGATGTACGAGTATCGCAAGGCATTTCATGCGAAGTTCGCCGCGCTGGCCGCCGCGCTGGGCTGCGCTTCGCCGCAGATGGGACTGGCGTGGCTCATGGCGCACGACCTGGTGCCGGTGTTTTCGGCCACGAATGTGAAGTTCCTCGTCGAGGACATCGACTCGGTCAACTATATCGACGCCGTCCGCAGCGCCCTGCCGCGAATCGAAGCCCTGTGCGAGGAGTACCGCGCGGGGCTGGGGCATATCGTCGCGAGGTATCAGACAAGGGCGAAGTGGTGAAGGGGAATGGCCAATGACGAATCCCGAAATCCGGAAGCCCGAAAGAATGACGAATGACGAAATCCGAATGCCGATGCCGCAACTGGCAACTAACAACTGGCAACTCCTCAGCACTCACGTCCTGAAAGACCGCTTCGCCATGCCAGATTTCGAACATGCCGCTGTTAGCGCACCATCGCCCGCGCCTCGGTCAGGGGCAGCGTGCTCAGGCTCGTCAGCGACCGCGACGGCAGTTGCAGCTCGACGCGGCCATCCCGCGGGCTGACGGCGGGAAGATGCCGGTAGAACTCGCCCTCCGCGGTGCGAACGGCACCCAGCCGCGTGAGATGCGGGGGCAGACCCTCCACGAGCGCGCTTCGCGCCTCGCCGCTGTTGGAGATGTGAATTGTCAGGTCCTCGCCGCGGCGGAATGCGGTGATCAGCACCTCGGCCGAGTCGCTGCTCGTGGCCAGCGCCTGGCTTCCCGGCGGCGTCAGCTCGCACCAGTGCTTCTGGAAGCAGAACCGCTCGGTCAGCACAGGCTCGCCCGCCGCGATCGGCCGATCCGTGGCCATGAGGTTGTAGTCACCGGTGTATTCCCAGAGCATGATGGCCTGCGGCCGCGCGTGCAGCAGCAACTCCTGATAATCCACCAGCTCGCGCACGGCGTAGGCAAAGGTGCGGTAGTCCTGGTTGCGCCACGCGTGCGGATCGACGCCCGCCTCGGCCACGTGGAGCGGCAGCCGCAGCTTTTCGGCCAGATCGGCCCAGGCGGCATACTGCTCGGGGCGTGCCCCGGTCCAGGAGTGAAACGCGATGGCTCCGATGTATTTCAGCGCCTCGGGGTCGGCGGCCGTCGCCAGGGCATAGACGTGGGTGTCCCGCGCAGTGGCGGCGTCGGCCAGCACGCAGCGCGTCTTAAGCGACAGCCGCTGAAACATGGCCCCCAGGCGCTTGATGGCGTCGCGATGCTCCTCGGCACTGAACAGCACATCAATGCCGATGTTGGGTTCGTTGAAGGTGAACAGTTCGGGTTCCACTCCGTACTTTTCCCTGGCGTACAGCAGGTAGGTGCCGATGGCGCGCAGCACCTGCGGCCACTGGGCTTCGCTGATACGCGCCTTGGGGCGGCTTCCGGGTGAGGCGTTGGGAGGCAGCGGCAGGAAATCGACCATCCACTGCGGCATCCGCCAGACGGCGATGGTATAGGGTATCTTGCGGCGCTGAAGCTCGGCCATCAGCTCCAGTTCGCGGCGGATGCGCGAATCGGGCGTGTCCGAGGCCGCATACACGGCGTAGTCGAAGCTCTCCGGGTCGCCGCCGGGATCGCGCGCCGCCCAGAGGCGCAGGCTCATTTCCGTGCGGGCGACGGCCGGCCGCAGGTTATCCAGCGTGTGGCGCGTGACGGGGGATTCGATGTTGAAGCAGTAGTTGCCGCCGATGCCGTGGATGCTGTAGCGCAGCACGGCCGGGTCGACCGTGAGGCGCACGGGAGCGGGCGCCGGTGTCGGCTCGGATGCCGATGACGACGCGGCCATGGCGGCCAGCAGCAGAAGAACGATCAATGGGATGGTGCTGGACATGCTGCTGTTGGATACCGCGGCGGAGGGCAGGACGTTGCCCGATGAACACGGCATGCCCATGCATGCACCAGCATCCAGAATGGCGCTGGTTCGGAAACAGCTCGGTGGCCGCCGCGAGCATTGGCATCGGCCGCCTCGTGCCAGTATCCTGCACCGCCCATGCTGGCTGAACTGCTCGCGATCCCGGCGCGGCTGCGCATCGTCGCCGAACGTCTGTTGGTGCGCCTGGGATTCCGTGAGGAGACCTTCCTTCTTCTACTGGCCGTGCTCATTGGCGTCGTCACTGCCTGGGCCGCGGTGGGTTTCCACCAGTTGATCGAGCTGCTCCGCAACGGATTGTTCGGCGGCCTGGGTCCGCGGCTCTACGAGCCCGCCCTGTTGCCCATGCTGGTGCTCATCCCCGCGGTGGGCGGACTGAGCGTGGGGCTCATCAACAAGTGGGCGGCCATCCGCACCGGCGGGCAGAGCATGCTCGACGTGATCGAGGCCGTCATGCGCTGCCGCGGCATCATCCGCCCCGGCACCGCCATCGAGAAGATCATCACCAGCGGCATCACCATCGGCAGCGGCGGGTCGGCCGGCGCCGAGGGACCGATCGTTCAGATCGGCGCCGGCATCGCCTCAGGCATCGGTCAGCTTTTCCGCGTCGCCCGCCCCCACATGCCGATCCTCATCGGCTGCGGCAGCGCGGCCGGCATCAGCGCCATCTTCAACGCTCCCATTGGCGGGGTGTTTTTCACGCTCGAGGTCGTGCTGGGAGAGTTCTCCATCCGCACGTTCACGCCGCTGGTGCTGGCCAGCGTCATCGCCAATGTCACCACCAAGAGCATCTTCAGCTACTTTCAGTCGCACCAGGCCTACGAGGCGATCTTCGCGCTGCCACACTGGCAGATCAGCTCGCAGCGTGAGCTGTCCTGGGCGCACATGGGCAACTTCATCCTGTTGGGGCTGCTGTGCGCCGCCGTCGCGGTCGCCCTCACGCGCACGATGCACTGGGCCGAGGGCTTCTTCGCACGCCTGCGCGTGCCCCGCTGGCTCAAGCCGGCCATCGGCGGAGCTGTGCTGGGCACAGGCGGCATCCTGTATGTAGTCGTGCTGGGATGGATGCTGCTGGATCGCCCCAAGCCCATCAGTTTCGAGCACTATCCCCTCCCGGCATTCTACTCCGACGGGTATGGCGTCATCAGCCAGCTCGTGCGCAGTGGTCCCGGCGCCACGCCCGAGGCTCTGCACGGCGTCTACGGCGAGCATGCCACGCCCCAGCTCCTGCTGCTGCTTGGCTCGCTGTGCCTCCTGAAGCTGGTCGGTACCACCGCCACCCTGGGCAGTGGCGGCAGCGGCGGAATCATCGCCCCTTCGCTGTTCTTGGGCGCCACGGCCGGCGGATTTCTCGGCATCGCGCTGCGCTGGCTCGGGGTTGATGTCCAGCCCCACCTTTACGCCCTGGTGGGCATGGGCGCCGTCCTCGCCGCCGTCGTCCACGCCCCCCTGGCGGCCATCCTCATCCTCGCCGAGCTGACCCAGGACTACAAGCTGATCCTTCCGGCGATGCTTGCCACCGTCGTGGCCACCGGCTGCGCCAAGCTGTTGTATCGCGACTCGATCTATACCATGAGCCTCCGCGCCCGCGGCGTGGTCGTCGGCACCAGCGCCGACCTGTCGCTGCTGCGGCGGCTCAGCGTCGAGCAGGTTCGGCTGGCGCCGGCCACCGTGGTGCGCCTGCGCGACCCGTTCCAGAAAGTGCTGGAGCTCTCCGAGCAGACCGGCTCGTCCTGCTTCGTGGTCGTCGACAACGACGACCGCTACGTCGGCATGATCGGCGCCGAAGACCTCAAGGTCGGTCTCATGGAACGCGAGGCCGCACCGTTCCTGCTCGCCCAGGACCTGATGCACCCCGGCGTACCCCTCGTGGCCGCTTCCGATGATCTGGCCAGCGTGATGGATGTCTTCTCGCGCCACGATGTCGAGCAGCTCCCCGTCACCATCTCGCGTGACGCCCGCCGCGTGATCGGGCTCATCAGCCGCGCCGCCCTCATGCGCTGCTATCAGCAGAACCTGGCCGAATCCTGAGACAGCCGGCGCACACGGACGGATGGGCGGTGCGCCGTCCTCATGCCCCCTGCCGGCGACGAGCGCCCTCGCGCTTCATGCCTTCGAGCACCTGCTGGTTGGATTCGGTGAAGACTTCGTCGATGGGTTGGCGCACCAGCTCCAGCAGCGATTCCTCGTACAGCTTCTGCCGCCGCTCGTCGCTGGCCTCCAGCATCTCGAGATAACGGATCAGACTGCGCGGGCTCAGCTCCAGCAGCGGGCCGTTGACGTATTCGTTGGTGAAGTCGGCCGCAATCACCGAGATCAGATTGGCGCTTGGGTGTTCCAGACCCATTCGCTTGCGCAGATAGTCGCCGATCATCTCACGACACACGGCCGGATCCATCGAATGAAAATCGTAGCCCATGCAACGGCTGCGGACGTTGGCCGGGAAGTCATAGTTCGACGCGACCACGATGGCGATGTTGGAGGGAAACGGCAGGTAGCCGCTGACCTGGGCGCGGAAAGCGCTCCAGTCGGTGCCCTCCGTGTCGACGTCATCGAAAAACAGGACAAAACGCCGGTGAAAATGCCGGCCGAGCATGGCCACCAGATCCTCCAGGTGCGACTCCAGATGCGCGTGATCTGCTGCCACCAGCGTGAGCTGCGGCTGGGCCAGGGCATAGGCGATGGTCAGGTGCGTCTTGCCCAGACCCGGCAGACCCGACAGCAGCAGCGGCGGCTTGCTCTGGCCGGCCGCGAACTCGGAGAAATAGGCGTGGAAGAACTTCTTCTGTCCGATGTAGCCGTAGAACTGATCGACGGGACGGATGTCGCCGAAGCTGGCAGGGACCAGTTCCGGACCGCGCGTGCGAAAGGCCCGCCCGGCGGCAAAACGGTCGTTGGATTTGAGATACTCGATGATCCGCGCCGAGTTGTCGCCGTGCTCCGGCTGCCAACTGGCGGCGATGGCCACCTCGGCCTTGAGCGAACCCAGATCGACGGGGGCCAGCCGCTCGCAGGATTCGCGGCTGCGCCGCAGCCGACTCACATAGTCCTCCAGGACCGTCACGCCCAGCTCAAAGACCCGGGCCGCGTGTGCCAGCGCGTGACGCATGACGTCGCCGCGGCCGGCCTCGCGGCGATCGTTGATTGCATCGAGCACGGCGTCCCACACCGACTCGCGCAGCATGGCGGCGACGCTGTTGCGGCCCGCCAGGCGCACCAGATGGTTGAGGAGGTCCACGGCATCGGGACCGTTGATCCGCGGGTCCGGTGCGGCGGTCCTCTGCCCGCAGCAGATCATGGTCAGCAGCCGCCAGTAGACCTCAAGCCACTGTTGATGCACGGTCTTGCGCACCGCCAACTGTCCGTCGCGCGGCTCGAGAAACAACACGTTGAAGCTGCTCAGCAGACGCCGCACGGACTGCTGCACAACGGCGGCGGCCGCGCGGCGCGGCGCGGGCACCCTTTCAGCGGCAGGCGCTTTTCTTGTCGGGCGTTTGCTCATGCTTCGATTACGATTCTACGTGGGCGAGGCGGATCGTGCGAGAGGCGGCCGAGGCGCGCCGGCTCGCGGGGCGCATCGGCACAAGGATGGCGGCGACTATACTGAGACGCGGAGGCTTTCGCACTTCATCTGACCGGCACGTCATACGATGCTTATGATGGCTCACTGCCACGGAAAACATGGCGAAGAAGGGCTTGCAAACTCTGCCGCACCTGACGGACGACGTAGCCCGGCTGGTCGAGGACTTCTCGCGCGAGACCGACCGCGGCGTGGCTCTCCTGGGGGCGGCATTTCTGGACGATGCCCTGGACCTGATGCTCCGCGCCGCCCTGGTGGACAACGCCGATGCCGTCAACCGCCTGATCGGCCCAGGCCGGCCCCTGGAGACGTTCGGCGCCCGCACGCACCTGGCGTATTGCATGGGCCTGATCGGGCCCGACCTTTACGCCGACATCAACCTCATCCGCGAAATCCGCAACGACTTCGCCCATCGCCAGCCCACGCAGTTCGATCAGGCGGAGCTGCGACCCAAGTGCCGCCGCTTCCAGTGCATCGCCGCCCTTGAGCCGGGCGAGGACTGCACGCCGCGCGAACTCTACATCGCCAGCGTGGTGCTCATCGTCAATCATCTGCTGATCAGCACCGCCAGCCTCTCCCATGCGCAACCGGGAAAAAGCTTCGCCGAAAACGGGGTCCTGAGACTGCGCTCACCGCGACGACGGTGCCGATCACAGCGCTCGCTCGCGCACCGTCACCCCGAGGCTGGCCGGATTGTCCGGGGCCGTGAAGATCACCTCGCGCCGGCCGAACACATAGCGCAGCTCGTCGCCACGGCCCAGGTAAGGCGCCAGAAGCCGGCGCACGGGGTCGGCCGTGACATCGTCGCAGATCACCCATCGGCCTTTGCCCACGGGGTATTCCATGTACGGCGCCGACGCGTCCACGCTCATCCCGGCCGGCGCCAGGTGCGATGGCGCCACGACGGTCAGTCCGCCTTCCACCAGACCCCGCAGCGTCGCCATGCACCGCGGGCTGATCAGCTTGCCGGTGAGGAACACCAGCCGCGCCGAGGCGAACAGCTCCGGCCGGTCGGCCAGATGGTCGTAGACGGCCACATTGTTGGCCGGGAAGAAGAAGCGGTAGGGGATGGTATAGTCGGCGTGCCAGGTCAGGCCGTGGGCGGGGATTTGGCCGTGGGAGATGACGTGCCAGATTTTCGCCCAGTAGCGCGTCTGCTCGTCGGGGCGGAGGTTGTCGGCGCCATAGAGGTTCTGGCGGGTGTAGCTGCGCTGCACCTGGCCCCAGTCGCTGTCCTCGAAGCGGATGATGATGATTTCGGGGGCGAAATCCTCGATGCGGATGCCCGTGCTACAACGCGCGCTGCCCTCCGACCAGGTCAACACCATCGCCTTCGACGCCGACGGCAATATCTACGTCGGCACCCAGTGCGACGGCCTGGCCATCGCGCAGGCGGCCGACAACTAT
>Ga0308417_1000129_pt1 | contig 58650 bp, 37 predicted proteins | sample HotsprSampleOS65_FD_203528 | JGI IMG/M metagenome (GOLD analysis project Ga0308417, IMG submission 203528) | Hot spring phototrophic mat microbial communities from Octopus Spring, Yellowstone National Park, Wyoming, United States - 20090730_OS65 ... | reverse complement strand
GTCGAGCAGTCCGTCGGCCGCGGTGGTGAGGTACTTTGTGGCGTTGGTCACGGTCTGCAGGCGGAGGGCGGTTTCCGACTCGCACTGCTTAAGGACGTGATCCAGGAGCAGGACGCGGTAACGGGAGCCTGCACCGGCGGGGTCGGTCCGCTCGGCCAGAGACATCTGCGGGAAGGTGACCACCGGCACCGCCGGGGACGTGCCGTCCGGCCACTTCGGCAGACGGCCGAGGACCTCGCGTTTGAAGTGGTCGGCCAAGGCCGCCGCGTCCGACTCCCGGACCTTGGTGAGTACGACGACGACCGCCTTGCCGGCCTTGATCAGGGTGTGCAGGAACTGCGTCGGCACCTCGTCGTTGTAGCGCTCGTCCGAGGCGACATAGACGATCACATCGGCCAAGGCGGCGACTTCCAGCAACCGCCTCACATAGACGGCCGAGGACCAGGTCGTCATGTCCGGGCAGTCCCAGACGACGAAGCTGCCGAGCAGGTTGTCCTGACCGGTCGTGACGGGGACCCGTTTGAGTTGGTAAACGTCCTCGTCGGTGTTGGCGGGTTTGTCGCCGCTGAGGCGGATGAGCGGCCCCAGGAAGCCGATGTAGGTCGGCCAGGCGACCGTCGGGTCGGCGGCGACGAAGGCGGTCGGATGACGGGTGTAACCGGCCTGGGGGTTGGCCTCGGCGACGACGGAGCCGACGAGGAAGTTCACGACCGTACTCTTGCCCGTGCCGGCCCCGCCCACCACGGCGATGTGCAGCGGTCGGGCCGGTTGCCCCTCGAGGAACGGGCCGACCACGTTGCGTGTCAGGGCCGAGGCCAGGCAGAGAGTACCGGCATGGGCCGCGAGTTCCGGCTGTCGGCGGCAATGCTCCTCGAGCCAACGCAGGTCGTCGGCGAGTTGCCCTATTGTGGAACGGAGATCGGTCGGCTCCATCATGATAGTGTCGAGTTTCGGGCCAGCCGTTTCAATTTCAAGCCCCGCCGCGACCCGGTCGTCTTTACTCTACCCTCACCCTACTACGGCACCGGTCCACTGCCTGCCGCGCTAGTACCACTGATAGTACCACTTGGCGGATAAGCGGCCCGCATACCGTGTCGGCGAATGCCGGTCAACACACAGCGAGAAAACAAGCGGATGACAGAGGCGGGTCAACACCTTCAGGATCGTGTCGGTTCCCTCGTGTCGGTTCTCTCGTGTCATTTTACTTCCTTGTGACACATCCCTTGTCTCGGTTCCCGTCGCGGCGTTCCGCCGCCACCGGGGCTTCCTACGACCGAAAGGCGCGGGGTTGATCCGTCTGGGGGGATCGGTTGACGGAGAAGGCGTCCAGTCGAACCGATGTCGGCCGGTCGGTCAGCAGCTCGGTCAGGACTTGGGCCGTCCCGATCGAGAGCTGCACCCCGGCCCGGAAGTGACCCGTTGCCACGAAGACGTTTCCCCACCCGGGGACCGGCCCGATGAACGGCAACCCGTCCGGCGTGCCCGGTCGCAACCCGGCCCAGGTCCGTTCGAGTTCGGCCCCGTCCCAGTCCGGGAACAGTGATCGGGCGAACGCGAGCAGTTCGGACACGCCCGCCGGTGTCACCCACTTCGAGAAGCCGGCCTCCGGTTCCTCGGTCGCGCCCACCAGCACCCGCCCGTCGGTCCGGGGGACGAGATAGCGCTTGCCAAAGAGGAGGATTTTATGGATCGCCGGCCGGGGGTTGTTGAGCAGGACGATCTGGCCACGGACCGGGTGGACGCCGGGCGAGTGTCCGAGTTGACGCAGCAGCGGTTCGCTCCACGCGCCTCCGGCCAGCAGGCAGCGACCCGCGACAACGCATTCACCGGAACCGAGCCGGACGCCCTCGACCCGCCGGCCGTGGGTGAGCCATCCGGTTACCGACTGGCCGCAGCGGATTCGCACCCCTCTGTGCCGGCAGGCCGCCTCGAGTGCCCTCAGGTGCCGGGGGTTCCGTACCTGCGCACAATCCGGGAGGTGGTAAGCGGCACGGCCGGGTTCCTCGACCCCGGTGGGCGGCAGGCCCAGCGCGGCCGCTTCGGCCCGCGTGACCCGGTGGAAGCGGATCCCCTCGGCCTGCCAAAGCCTGAGCACGGCGGCGTCTTCACCCGCCGTAAAGAACTCGACCGCACCGCAGCGGACATAACCGTTGTCGATCCCGGTCGCCTCGCGGAGTTCGGCCGAGAGGGCCGGGAAGCTGACCGAACCGATGCCCCGCAGCCGATCGACCGCTGTTGCGGCTTGCTCCGGGTTGCCCGGGGGGAGGATGCCCGCGCCGGCCCAGGACGCTTCCCGTCCCGGTTCCCCCTGCTCGATGACGTCGACCGAGAAGCCGGCCTTGGCCAGGAAGTACGCCGTCGTCAGACCGATGATGCCGCCGCCGACGATGGCCAGATCGGGATGCTTCGCCATGTCCCAATTGTAGGGCCGCCGGCCGGGTTCGGGCGTTTGCGGTTGACGGCCCGGCCGTCCCCCGGCATATCGGCACCGGTCGAAAGTCCGAGAATTCGAGCGGTTCCGTTCCTTGTCGGGAGACGATGCGATGCTCCGGGTCGCGTTACTGCTAGCCACGACGGTCGCGAGTACGGTACTGCCACCGGCGACGGTCCGAGCCGACCCGAAACCGACCGATGACCTCGCCGCCATCCAGGGCTACTGGAAGCCCTTGCACTGCGAGTACCAGGGCGTGCCGCAGATGCCCTCGGAGGTCATGAGCCAGGTCACCGTCGTCTTTGACAAGCACGAGTACCACCTCTACTTCAAGGACAAGGAACCGGACCGGGACGGCAAGCCTCGCGTCTACCGGCTGGCCCGGGCGAACGTCACCCTCGACCCGACCACCAGCCCCAAGACGATCACCTTCGAGTTCGCCGACGGTCCCTTCAAGGGCCAGAAGCGACACGGGATCTACGAACTCGCCGGGAACCAGTTGAAGCTGTGCTACGGCCCGAGCGACCGGCCCAGGCCCACCGAGTTCAAAGCCGGCCCCGACAGCGGTTACTTTCTCGAGACGTGGGCCCGCCAGGTGAAATGACACCGACACGGCCCGCGGGTCAGTAAAATGACCCTGCCCCGAACCCCGGCCGGCTGGCCGTGTCCCATCTCGGGTACGGACACGACTCCGACGGAGTGGACATGACTCCGTCGGAGCGGACACGACCCCCGCCGACCCCACGGCCGTCGAACCCGCCTGCTATGGACCTGCACACCCTGGAGTTACTCGGGTTCGATAAGGTCCGCGAGTTGTTGGCCGGCTATACGGCCTCGTCGCTGGGCCGCGAACTGGCCTTGCGTCTCGAACCGTCCACCGACGCCGCGACGGTCCGCCGGGAACTAGCCCTGACCAGCGAGATGGTCACCGCCCTGGGGCTAGGACAGTCGCCTCCCTTCGCCGGGCTGCACGACGTCCGCCTGCTCGCCCGTCGGGCCGCCATCGGTGCCATGCTCTCGGCCGAACAACTCATCATGGTGGCGGAAAGCCTCAACTGCACCGGGGCCATCTACCGCTACCGCATGCGGCTCGCCGAGGACCTCGTCGGCCTGATCGAGTTGTTGTCCGGCATCGAAGACCTGGGCACCGTCGGCAAGAGTATCAGCGGTTGCATCGACGCCCGCGGTCACGTCCTCGACATGGCCAGTCGCGACCTGGCCGCCGTTCGCCAAAAGCTCTACGACCTGGACGAGAGGGTTAAGTCGGAAATCCGCCGCCTGCTCCGCGACCCCGAACTCCGCAAGGTCCTCAGCTACCCGAACGCGACGGTCCACGGCGACCACCACGTCTTGCCCGTGGCCGTCAACCACCGGCACAAGGTGCCGGGGGTCGTCCACCGGGTGAGCAACACCGGGGAGACCGTCTTCATCGAGCCGGCCAGTGTTGCCGACCTGAGTGCGGCCCGCATCGCCCTCAAGGCCGAGGAGGACCGCGAGGTGAAGCGGGTGCTACGTCGGCTCAGTGGCGAGGTCGGCCGGGTGTCCAAACCACTCTGCTATGCACTGGACGTGATCGCCCGGCTGGACCTCATCACCGCCAAGGCCCGCTACAGCCGCGACTACCACATGTACGCCCCGGACGTGAACACCGAGGGACGGCTCTGGCTCCGGTCGGCCCGGCACCCATTGCTGGAGGCGATGTTCCGCAACGACCCTACCGTTGCTACCACCCCGGCCCCGCCGGGCTTGCCGACGGTGGCCACGCCGACGGTGGTTGCGCCGACGGTGGTATCGTCAGCAGTGGCGACCTCGGCTCCGCCAGGCTCGACCGCCCGACCTGAGGCGGCCCCTTCCGCCCCGCGGCCGACACCCGCACCCCGATCCGTGGTGCCCGTCGATGTCCGACTCGGCATCGGTTTCAACCTCCTGATCGTTACCGGGCCGAATACCGGTGGCAAGACGGTGACACTCAAGACCACCGGACTGCTCTGCCTCATGGCCCAGTGCGGCATGCACATCCCCGCCGGGGAGGGAAGCCTGGTTCCGGTCTTCCGCCACATCCTGGCCGACATCGGCGACGAGCAGAGCCTGGAACAGTCCCTGAGCACCTTCAGCTCGCACATCTCCCGCATCGCCTCTATCCTTCAGCAGGCCACCGCCGACAGCCTCGTCTTGCTCGACGAACTGGGGGCCGGGACCGACCCGACGGAAGGGGCGGCACTCGGCCGGGCCATCCTCGACCAACTCGACACGATCGGCTGCCGGGCCATCGTCACCACCCACCTCGGCGACCTGAAGACCTACGCCTTCAACAACCCGCGGGCCGAGAACGGGGCCGTCGAATTCGACGTGGAGACGATGCGGCCGACCTACCGCCTGCACATCGGCCAGTTCGGCATGAGCAACGCCCTGAAGATCGCCCGCCGACTGAACCTTCCGAAGGAACTCCTCCGGCGCGCCCACAAATACCTCAAGCGTCGTCGTGGCAAAAGCGGTGAACTGGCCCGTCTCCAACACCTGCGGGAGGAGGCCGAACGGGCCAAGGTCGAGGCACTGGCCGCCCGCCACGAAGCCGAACGGCAACGCGAGGAGTTCGAGCGGAAGAAGGTCGCGCTAGAACGCGAGGCCGCCGAAAAGGCCGCCCTGAACGAGTTGCGGGCCAACCTGAAGCCCGGCGAGAAGGTCACCGTCGCCCGCTTCGGCTCGACCGGCCGGGTCGTGCGGGTCGACACCAGAAAGCAAGTCGTCCACGTCAGCATCGGCATCGGCGAGTGGGAAATCCCCTTCGAGGAGATCTTCCCGGCCTGATCGAACCGAAGTGAACCGAATTGCTGTTCTCGCTTTACTGCTCTCGCTTTGCGGCTCTCACTCCGCTGCCCGGGTGTGGCCCACGAGCAGGTCAGGCCGGACTTTGGCCAGGTATGCCACGATCGCCCCCAACAAGACGCTCTCGATGATGACGACGGGGATGTGGGCCAGGAGCACGAGGCGGGCCAGCGTCTGCCAGTCCTCGACACCGCCGAGCCACAAGGCCAAGAAGTTCAGCAGCACGGCACCGGCGGCGGCGGCGGCCCCCAGGATGACACCGCACGCCACTGCCGGGAGCCACCGTCGCAGCACCGGGTAACACAGCCCCGCCCCGACCGCCGGAAGCCCGGCGATGCAACCGTTCAGCCCCAGGGTCGTAAGCCCGCCATGGCTGAGAAGCACATACTGTAGGAGCAGCCCTATGGTGACGGCGAGCGGGGCCCGCCGGCCCAGTACCACGCCCACGAGGCCGTTCAGGATGAGGTGAACGCTCGTCGGAACTACCGCCAGCTTGATGTGAATGCTCGACCCGACGAAAAATGCCGCGGAAAGTAAGGCGATCCGGGGGACCTCCTCGTCCCGGACGTGACGGACCGCGACGGCCAACAACGCCGCCAGACACACGAGCCCGCCGACCACCCAGGGCCAGGACATCGCACCGTCGGAGAGGTGAACGGAAAACAGTGACACCGACATGTCACTTGCCACCCACGACCGTGACGCGGGCCGGAGAGCCGGGCACGTCGTCGAGTTCTATCCGCAGTCCGTCACTCCGCTGCGAACGATCGAGCACGACCGTCACCGTTTGCAAGCCGGCCGGCAGGTCGATCACCGTCTCCGCCCGCGGCTCGACCGGGGTTCCACCGAGATAAAGCGACAGCCCGGTGACACTGTTGAACCGCAGCATCGCCTTACCCGCCGTGGTCACGTCGAGTTGGAAGCGCAACACCGAAAGCTCGGCTGTGTTGTTCCAGATCGTGAACTTCGGCAGTTCACCGAGCGGCAGTTCGCCGGACACTTTCGTGTAAGCCGACTGCCAGCGGAACGGGTTGTTGGGGTCGGCCGCCAGTGCCAGGTTGCCGCGGCGGAAGGCGTTCAGGTCTTGGGGGGTCGGGTCGAGTACCTGCCAGCGGCGGACGAAGCGGGCCTTGTTCGGGGCATACGGCGTGCCCACCTTGCCGAGTGTGGACAGGAACGCGACCAGGTCGGCGAACTCCTGCCGCGTGAGCGTGTCGGTCAGACCCTCGGGCATGAGCGATTTCGCTTCCCCCCGCTCGGCAATGTCCTTCACCGGGATCGTCACCTCCTGGTCCTCGGCGGTCCGCAGCACCAATCGACCGTCAGTCTCGCGGACCTTGATGCCCAGGTACACCCGGTCCTCGGTGGTGATGACGCGGATCGCGTGGTAGCCTTCCTTCACGGCCTTGGCCGGCAGTAGCAACGATTCCACGAGGTAATCCGGTTGTGCGCTGGCCCCGATGCTGGTCATGTCCGGGCCGACCTGACCGCCGGCCCCGGCGATGGCGTGGCACGCCAGGCACTGCAATTCCCGGCGGCGATAAATGAGTTCCCCGCGGGCCGGGTCGCCGGACTTGAGCGCCTCGGCGGCCAGGGCCTTGACCTCGGCCTCGCCGGGCGGTTTGCGGGGGCCGCTCAGATCACCCGCTTTGGTCAGCGCGTCGGTCAGCTCGGGCACCTGCAGCGTGGACGCCCGCACCGCCTGCAAGCCGAGCTTGGCCACCTCGGGGTCGAGTTTCTTGCCGGCCAGTGCCTTGGCCAGCACCGAAGCACCCCCTTTGCGGGCAAGGAATGCGGCGAACAGCTCGGCGAGTCCCGGCTCGGGCTTGGCGGACACGAGGAACTCGGCGGCCTTCGTCGCGGCCGTGGGCATGTCCAGCCCGGCGAGGGCGGCGATGGCGGCCCGGCGGACCTCCGGCTTCTGCTTCGGGTAGCACAGGTCGGTGATGAACGCCTTCGCCCGTGCGTCGCCGAACATGCCGAGTGCCTCGATCGCGACCTGCTGTGCCTCCCGCAGTTCGGCGGGCGCGTCCGCGGAAAGTGATGTCCTCACGACGCGGATGAGTTCGGCCCGGCGGTCCTCGACCTTCCACAGTCCGATGAGTCGGAAGGCGGTGAGCCGCGACTTCCCGAGCAGCGCGTCGATGTGGGTACCGACATCCTTCGGCGGCCCGACCTTGCGGGTCCGCACGGCGTCCTCGACGGCACGGGCGAGTTCGGCCCGCTGGGCTTCGTTCGCAACGGCATCGCTCGCCGCGTGACTCATCAGCCTTCCCAACTCCTCCGGCCCGCCGATCTGGGCCAAGAGGAGGTACAGCCCGTGGAGGTTCTCCTGGGGCACCGTGCCGCCGTCGAGGAGCGCGACGACCGGCTTGACCGTGTCCTTGTTGCCGATGGCGTACAAAGCGAAGGCGAGTTTCCGCGCGTCGCCGCCGAAGGTGAGCTTGCCGGCCTGGAACTCCGGCAGCCAGTACGGTTCGAGTTCGCGGACGGTGAGCCAGAGGGCGTAATCGAGAACACGGTCCATCGGTTTGTCGAGCACCCCGAGGGCCAGGGTCACCGAACCCGGCTGGGGCAGCAGGGCCAGCGTGCGAAGGGCTTCGAGCCGGACCCGCGGCGCGGGGTGCTGGCAACCGCGGTCGAGCATCATGAACCGCACCGCGTTCCAGTCCGCGTTGCCGTGCCACTCGCCCACGGCCCGGAGCAGGGCTGCGTGTGCGTTCGGACCGGCTTTTTCTGCGGAGAGCGCGGCGAGTAAGCTCCCGGCCAGCTCGGTGGGCTTGCCGTCCACCGTCATTTCGACCCCGAACCCGCGAAGAAGCCAGAGGGCTTCGAGCAACGCGGCCTCGGCGGCGGGGCCGGTCTGGACCTGCTGGGCGGTCACCCACTTGGCCAACTCCGGCAGCACCGCCTCCTTACCCCGCTCCTTCAGCACGCGCTTGGCCTGCTGGCGGGTCCACTGCTCGGGGGCCTTCAGGTGCTCCAGCAACTCCAGGATGGTCGCGTCCGCGAGCTTGGGCTTAGGCACCAGCGGGCGGTTCTTCGCGGTCACGCGCCAGATGCGGCCGTGGGTCTTGTCCCGCCGCGGGTCGCGGAAATCGACCTCGCCGTGCTGGATGATCGGGTTGTACCAGTCGGCGATGTAGAGCGCCCCGTCCGGCCCCATCTTCACGTCGATCGGACGGAAGGCCGGGTGGTTGCTCTTGACGACCTCGGTCATCTCCCGGCTGGCGAAGGTGCTGCCGTCCTCGGAGAGCTTGAAGCGGCAGACGCGGTGGCCGCGGAAGTCGCAGGTGATGCAGTCGCCCTGCCAGTCGTCAGGGAAGTGCCGGCCGCTGACGATCTCCAGGCCGCAGTGCTTGGGCGAGCCGGGGTTGAGGCCGTGCAGGACGCGCTGGGCGTGTGGCCCCTGGGCGGTCGGGTAGTAGCCGCCGGGGACGACGTGGTTGATGCCCTCGCCGTTGGCCCCGTCGGTGGCGAACGACTGGCCGTACTTGTCAAAGGCGTGGCCCCAACTGTTGATCCAGCCGCGGGCGAAGACGTCCAGTTCCCAGGTGTCCGGGTTGAACCGCCAGATGCCGCCGGCGTTGAGCCGCCGCACGCCGTGGGGCGTTTCGACGTGGCTGTGGATGTAGATCGACTGGTTAAAGTACAACCGGCAGTCCGGCCCCCAGCGGAAGGTGTGGATGATGTGGTGCGTGTCCTCCGTGCCGAAGCCCGAGAGCAGGATCCGCTTCGTGTCCGCCTTCTGCCCCGGCTTCGACGCCGACAGGTGGACCAGTTCCGTGCTATTGGCGACGTAGGCCCCGCCGTCGCCCGGCTCGATGCCGGTGGGGATCAAGAGGCCGTCGGCAAAGACGGTGGTGGTGTCGGCCTTGCCGTCGCCGTCCGTGTCTTCGAGGACGATGATCTTGTCGTTGGCCTTCTCGCCGGGCTTGATCTGCGGGTAGGTCTCGCTGGTGGCGATCCAGAGGCGGCCCTGCGGGTCCCAGTTCATCTGGATCGGCTTGGCCAGCAGCGGGTCGGCGGCGAACAGATTGACCTCGAACCCGGCGGCCAGGATAAACGTCCGCCGTTCCAGTTCCGGGTCGGGGTCGGGCACCTTGGCGTCGCGCTGGGCGACGGCCGCGGAGGGGACGAGGGCGAGCAATAGTGCCGGAATGTGATAACGAATCATGAGAATGTTCTCCGACAGGCCGGGCCGTGTAAGCCGGGCCGTGTAAGCGGTCGGGTTAGCCTCACCCATACGACCGGCTGCTCCTGCACCCCAACCCATCGACTTATTTCAGGGCCTTTCGCAACTGATCGATTTCCTCCTCGGCCTTTGCGACGAGCGGGTCGAACTCCGCGACCTCCTTGGCGTTTTGGCCTTGCTCGTGTTTTCGGAAGCCGAACAGGTACGTCTCGTTCTGCGGCCGCCAGCGGTGGAAGAACAGCTCGTTTTTGGCGATGACGGCCCGGCGGAGCTTTTCGAGGGGTTCGGCGAGTACCACGGTGTCCGCCCAGAGGCCCACGTTCTTCGGGTCGTCAGCGAGGAGCAGGGGGGCCGTGAGCAGGTAACCGGCCTCCGTCAGGTGAAGGCCGTTCTCGGTGAGGCGGATGTCGGGCTTGAAGCCGTATGCGGTGGTCCGGCTCATGAGATCGACGAAGGCCAGGTTACGCTTCGTGGCGATGCGTCGCATGGCGTCACGGTAAAGGCCGAGGGACTCGTTGCGTGCGGTGGGGTCGGGCAGGGCCGGCGACTTCTCGAAGGGGGTCGGGCTGATGAGAACGATGCGGGCGTTCGCCGGCTTCAGGGCGTCGAGGAGTTTTTCCAACCCCTTCTCGAACTTCACCACGCCGTGTGGCCCCTCGAACGATTCGTTGGTGCCGTAGCAGATCAGGATGACGGTCGGTTTCAGGGCCAGGGTCGGTTCGACGATCTGCCGGAAGCACTTCTCGGCGTTGGCGAAGTCGAACCGGCCGCGGGCCTCGCCGTGGACGGTGTCGCCGCTCCAGCCGAGGTTGCGGATCGTCAGTTTTTTGCCGGGGTTGGCCAGGAGCAAGGCGGTTTCCCAGTAACCGTATCGCTGCTCGCGCTCGACGAGCGTGCCGCCGAGCCAGACGACGCGGTCGCCGTCGGAGAACTCGAACGGTGCGGGTGGCGCGGCCAGCAGGAGTGCCGGCATGGCGAAGGAGAGGAACATCGTTGACCTCGCGGGCGACCGGTTACCAATACAGATTAGTCGAGATCGGGATGGCAGGCGAGGACGAACGACCGGTGCGGTCGGCGGCGGGTCGTGGTTGACAGCACGGCGCGGTTGTGTATTAGTGTCGCGTCCTTGTCCCGGTCTTTGTGGGAGAAGTGGGACGGCCGCATGACGAACGGGCTGCGTGGGTTGTTAGCCGGCTTCGCCGTGATCGTCGCGGTCGTGCCCCCTTTCGTCTACTTCCGTTACCAGTACGTACACGCCAAACGGTTCCGGGAGGTTTCCCCGGGGCGGTTTTATCGCTCCGGGCAGATGACGGCGGCCGGATTACGCCAGGCCATCGAACGCTACGGGATCAAGACCGTCATCAATCTTCAGCACGAGGAACCGGACCCGCTCTTGCCCGACCACCTGTTCGGACGGGGTAAGGTCCGGGAGAGCGAGTTGTGTCAGCGACTCGGGGTACGGTATGTGTTGCTCACGCCGGACATCCTGCCGCCGGACAACCGACTCGACCTGACACCGCCGGCGGTCGAGCAGTTCGTGCGGTTGCTGGACGATCCCGAGGTCTACCCGGTGTTGGTGCATTGCAAGGCCGGTCTGCACCGGACCGGTCGGCTGACGGCGATCTACCGCATGGAATTTGAGGGTTGGTCGGTCGGCGACGCGATGCGGGAGTTGCGTGCGGCCGGCTACGGCTTCGTCAACTCGAGCGAGGCCGATAATTACATCATCCAGTTCGTGCAGAACTACAAGCCGGGGGCCGTCCGCGGTCAGCAGTCGCGCCTGCCGGTGGCCCCGCCGCCGCGACCGGTGGGACCGCTGTCCGCCCCGCTGCCGCGACCGGTGACTACGCGGGGCGGTTCGTCCGAAGGGGGTGGGCGGTGATGCCGGTCTCCATCCTCGACCGGATGATTCTGCTCCTGTTCGTCCGGTCCTACGTCATCGTGTGGTTGAGTCTCATCAGCCTCTATATCGTCATCGACCTGTTCACGCACCTCGACTCGTTCGCGAACCGCCCCGGCGGCTTTCCCGCCATCGCTGCCTACGTCGTCCGCTATTACGGATACCGTATCCCCCAGGTGTTCGACCTGATGGCCGAGCCGATCGCCCTGCTGGCGGCGACCTTCACCGTGTCGTGGATGCAACGAAACAACGAGTTGCTGCCGCAACTCTCGGCGGGGGTGCCGACCCGGCGTGTCATTCGTCCCGTGATCCTGGGGGCCGCGTTCGCGGTGTCATTGGCCCCGTTGAACACCGAGTTGGTCGTGCCGCTAGTGGCCGACGAGTTGATGCGCAGTCGCGACGATCCCGAGGGGACCAAGGCCCAAATTCTCATGGGGGCGTTCGACACCTCGGGCGTCCACTTGGAAGGTCTGGCCGGCTTCCGCCGCGACCGTCGGATCGAGCGGTTCTGTGCCACCTTCCCCGAATCGTCGCCCAGCGGCATGATACACGTCACCGCCGATGACGCGGTCTACATCCCGCTGGGTGAGGGGCCGCTCACGGGCGGCTGGATGCTGACCGGTGTTCAGCCCGAGACGTTCCCTAGTCCGCTGCCGACCAACCTGATTCCGATCAGCCCTGGCCGCTGCTTCCTGAAGGTCAATAACGCGGACTTCGACACGGTCAGCCGTGGGCAGACGTGGTACGTCTACGCCTCGACCCCACGACTCCTTGAGATGCTGACCGGGGACGAACCTCGCCGGCAGGTCAAGCTCGCCGTGCTGTTCCACATGCGAATCACCCGCCCTCTCATCGGGCTGCTCGTGGTGATCGTTGGCATCTCGGTGATACTGTGGAACCCGAACCGACACATCGCCCTGAGCGCCGGCCTCTGCCTCGGCATCGGCATCGGTTACTACGTCTGCGTCCTGGGATGTAAAGCCCTGGGTGACAACGACTACATCTCCCCAGCACTGGCGGCCTGGCTGCCGGTCCTGCTGTACGGGCCGACCGCACTCGTATCGCTGGACGCGGTGCATACCTAAGACACCCAAGACTTCGGGCCGGTCGCGCCGAAGTCGCCCTCGGCCGTTCACCCTAGCGGACCGATCGCCAGAACAGCGTAGCGCCTGTGGCCGAACGTCCCAGCGTTCCGGCCTAAGTTCGACGGATGTCTTCCCGGAACTGCGGTCCTGACCTGCCCCCACCGGCCCCTTCCGCTGGCCAAGCGCCAAGTACATCCGATACAAGCAAAAAAATCAGAAAAAGTTGCATAGCCGTGGGGAGTGTGGTAAAGAATCCAGAAAATATCGCTCGCCCGGAAAGTAATTTCATTCCAGATTTGCGGTTTGTATAGGCCGACTTTAATCAAAGGTATGCCTGAGAGGTGCCTTATGTTAAGAAATCAAGCTCTGTTCAGTCAATGCAGACGTGGCTTCACTCTGATCGAACTGCTGGTGGTGATCGCCATCATTGCTATCCTGATCGGTTTGTTACTGCCGGCAGTCCAAAAAGTACGCGAGGCTGCCGCACGAGCCACATGCAGCAACAATACAAAGCAGATCGCCTTAGCCACCCATAACTATCAGGATGCCCATGGGCGCTTGCCAAGTATGTTTGATTATACTCCTCCGATTACCTGGCACCCCCCTTGGGACTCGATGCCACCAAACAACGGGAGAGGAGGTACGATATTCTTTTTCCTTCTTCCTTACATCGAGCAAGATAATCTTTACCGCATTTCCAATGGGAACGTGTATTTCCCCATTCCGACGAGTGGGGGAATGCATCGTATGGCCTGTACATATCCCATAAAAACTTATTTTTGCCCAAGTGATGCCTCGTGGGGAGAACAGGGGATATGGCTGCCAGGTTGGCGTCCCAACGAGGATCCGACAGGAAACGGTTGGATGCCTTGCAACTATGGTGCCAACTTCCAAGTTTTTGGTAACCCTGATCGAGGGAATAACGCCTGGCTAAATATGCAAACTTCTTTTAGCATCCACAATATACAAGATGGTGCATCAAACACAGTATTCTTTGCAGAAAAATTGCGTACCTGTAACTCAAGGCTCTCACCATTATGGGGCCACGGGAGCTGGAGAGTAGATTTCATGCCGATTTTTGCTTACGGATCGAGTGGCGGGGTAGGTTACACACACCGAACGTCAATTGCAGGAATGGTCTGATTGAATTCCAAGTTTCAACGTGTAGAGATGCGACCCTGGAACACTCAATGTAACCCCATGTTGACTCAACTAATCCATTCAGGAGTCATGATCGTAGGTATGGGAGATGGAAGTGTTCGTAGTGTAAGTGAATCAATCTCGCCGCAAAGTTGGTGGGCCGCGCTGACCACGAGTTCAGGCGATATTCCTGGCAATGACTGGTGATCTTTTTCATATTTCATAGGGGCAGATGTGTTTATCTGCCCCTATACTTTGGATTCGAGATATCTGCAAATAAGTGAATCTACTAAATAATTAGCATTTTCTTAGTAATTGTGTGCAAATATCTTCTTCCTACAAAATAGATATATTGACCTGTTTACGTTGACACACGGGATATATCGATATATATACTAAGCAAATGCTATTTTATTAAGTAAATGCTAAGGCTTAAACTCATAATAACTATTTGCATAGTCACCAAGCTGATATTTCACCTAGCCAACCAAAATTAATGAATCAGCTGTCCATTACTCAAGCCTATCTTTCACATATCAACATTCAGTAAGCAGGATAGAATTCGGCGATAACGAAAGGCTAAGGCTCATCCCGAAACAGTTCCTTCCTGTCTTGACATTCCCATCCGGCACGTTATGAGCCGTCGGCTTGGACCCGGTCGTCCGCCCGTCGAGGGGGTCGGGGCTGGGCACACCCGGACGCCCAAAAGGAGTTTGCGATGCACAGGTTCACCCGCGGAGCCGCGGCCCTCATTCTTGGCGCGGCCGTGGCGGCTTCTGCGACAGCTCAACCGCCCGGAAGTCCGACTTCGACTAATCCGGTCGTGCCCTCGGTCAGCCCGATGACCCCGCCCGAGGCCCGGCCGACCGGCATCGCCGCTACAGTGAACGGCCAAGCTATCCCCGAGGTGGCCGTCTATCGGGCCTTGCGGCAGTTCCCGCCGCACGTCCAGGCGGAAGCCCGCAAGGAGATCATGGCTCACCTGATCGAGAACGTGCTGATCGACCAGTACCTCAACGCGATCAAGGTGACGGTGGACGAGAAGGAAGTCGATGCCCTGATCACGGAATTGAAGGCCGAACTGACCATGGCCAAGCCGCCCAAGGATTACGCCAAGGAACTCGAAGCCATGATGCTGACCGAGGCCGAGTTCCGCGTGGAAGTCGCCTGCCAGATGAAATGGGAGAAGTTCGTCAAGCAACAGGGCACCGACGCGGAACTGAAGAAGTTGTTCGAGGCCAACCCGGACGTGTTCGACGGGACGCTCGTGCGGGTTCGTCACATCCTCTTGACGCCGGGAAACGACGAGGCCAAGCAAAAGGAGGCGACGCAGACCTTGCGTGGCATCAAACAGGTCGTCGAACAGGAGGCGGCCAAGGCCGTCGCGGCCCTGCCGGCGACCGCGGACGCCTTGGCCCGGGAGCAGACCAAGGCGGCCAAGACCGAGGAACTGTTCTCCGCGTATGCCAAGCAGTATTCCCAGTGTCCCTCGAAGAAAGACGGCGGTGATCTGAATTACTTCCCCCGGGCCGGGGCCATGGTCGAGCCGTTCGCCCAGGCGGCTTTCGCCCTGAAGCCTTTCGAGATGAGCGACGTCGTGGTCACCGAGTTCGGCTACCACCTGATCCTGGTCACGGCCCGCAAGCAAGGAACGCCGAAGAAGTTCGAGGACGTTAAGGAGGACGTGCGGATGTTCTACGCGATGCGGCTCCGTGAGGCGGTGATCGCCCAGATGAAGCCACGGGCCCAGATCACCATGACCCCGCCGCCCGGCACGACCGCTCCTTCGACCCCCAATCCCATGGTACCCAAGAACTGACGTCAGGGCCGCCGAACTCGGGCCGTCAAGTGACCGGTTCACCGGTCGGGAGGTGGAGCGGTGACGGCCCGATGTCATTTGTTCGCCGTGGTGTTCGCCTCAATCGAGTGGTAGCGAGCGAGCCGACATGAAGACAGCGCTGACGGTCGTTCTTCTGCTAGTGGTCTCGAACACGTTCATGACGCTCGCCTGGTACGGACACCTGAAGTTCCGGCACGGAAGCCTGCTGATCACCATCGTGTTGAGCTGGCTCATCGCACTGCCGGAATACAGCTTTCAGGTTCCCGCTAACCGCCTCGGCTACGGTCACTTCAGTGCCACGCAACTGAAGGTGATCCAGGAAGCCGTTTCCCTGACCGTCTTCATCGTCTTCGCGCTGGTGTACCTGGACGAACGCCCGACGTGGCGAAGCCTGGTCGCCTTCCTGCTGGTGCTGGCGGCCGTCGCACTCGCCAACAAAGATACCCGTCCGGCCGTCCCGCCTCCGGGCGGACCGGACGCTTACCGGTCAGATGGTCCGACCGATCCGGTCTAGCCCTTATCAAAGAGTGCTTGCACGAAGGCATCGGGGTCGAACGGCTCCAGGTCGTCGAGCTTCTCGCCCAGGCCGACGAACTTGACCGGCAAGCCGAGCTTCGATTGGATGGCGAAGACGGCCCCGCCCTTAGCCGTGCCGTCGAGCTTCGTCAGGATGATGCCGGTGCACTTGACCGCCTTGGAGAACTGCTCGGCCTGGGCGAGGGCGTTCTGGCCGGTCGTGGCATCGAGTACGAGCAGCACCTCGTGCGGCGCACCGGGGACCTGGCGACTGACGACGGTGTGGATCTTCTCGAGTTCCTTCATCAGGTGGGTCTGGGTGTGGAGTCGTCCGGCGGTATCGACGATGAGAACCTCATAGCCCCGCGCTTTGGCGGCCTCGCAGGCGTCGTGGGCCACGGCCGCGGGCTGTACCCCCTGTTGTTGCTTGATGATGTCGCAGCCGATCCGCCCCGCCCAGACGGTGAGTTGCTCGACGGCGGCAGCCCGGAAGGTGTCGCAGGCCGCGACCGCCACCTTCTTGCCCTCGGACTTGAGGCGTTGTGCCAGCTTGGCGATCGAGGTCGTCTTCCCGGAGCCGTTCACCCCGGCGACCAGGATCACGGTCGGGCCGGTGGGGGCGTAATTGATGTCGCGTCGGTCGGTGGCGAGTAGCCGTCGCAACTCCTGCCGCACGAACTCCTCGACTTCCCCGGTGATCTCCTTGTCTCGGAACGCCTGGCGGACACGGTCCACGATAACGGCCGTGGCGGCGGTGCCGACATCCGCCAGGTAAAGACGCTTTTCGAGTTCGTCAAGGAAGGCCTGGTCGACCTTCCCTTTGCCGCGGAGCAGGTCGAACACGCCGGAGAAGACGCTCTTCGTCTTGGCCAGCCCGGCCTTGATTTTACCGAGAAACCGCCCGAGCATGCTCGTGCCTCATAAGGTTCCGAACCCGACCTCGGTCATTGTACGGACGCCCGCGTGCGGCTTTCTCGCACGGCCGCTGATGGCAACCATACGCACGGCAACAGGTAAGTCGTCCTCCCGAATCAGTTGTCCTCCCTAACGCTCACCACTTCACTGAGTCTGTCGGCGATCCGACACCCGGTCGTGTCGTTCCGGCTCACTCGGGCGGTCGGCCATCCGACGCCGGGGTGCGTCTGTCTGTCACTCGTCATTTTTCGACACCGAGTCGCCGCGCGGTATAATTTGCGAACGGTCAGCGCGCTCGGCTCGAGGCGTGGTTTCGGTTTCCGGTCGTGTCCGTGCTCGAACGATTGATGGCGGGTCGGCTGGCGGCGGACTATGTCCCCGGCGATCGTTACAACGATCTGGTCGTGGTTTGGGCGCACGGCCTCGGTAGCCATCGGGGCGGGGAAAAGTCCGAAGCGCTCCGTGACGCCTGCATGACGCGGGGCTGGGCCTTCGCCCGATTCGACTTCCGGGGCCACGGCGGGTCACCCGGCACGATGCCCGAACTGCGTGCGAGCCGGCTGATCGAAGACCTGGAGGTGGTCTGGCAGGCCCTTCGTGATCGGGGCCACGCACGGCTGTGCCTGGTCGGCTCGAGCATGGGAGGGTTTGCCACGGCGTGGTTCACGGCCCGGCATCCCGAAGCGGTGCTGGGCTGTGTACTACTCGCCCCGGCCTTTCGCTTTTTAGAACGGCGCTGGGAAAGCCTCCGCCCCGCGGAACGGGAGGAGTGGCGACGCACCGACCGGCTCCGGGTGAAAAACCAGTGGCTTGAAACCGAGTTGGGTTACGCTCTGGTAGAAGAAAGAGAGGCGTTCCGGGCCGACGACCTGGCGAAGGTCTGGGCCACCCCCGCCCTGATCTATCACGGCTGTGAGGACGAGGTAGTGCCGGCTGACGACAGCCTCGATTTTCTCCGTCGGTGTTCTTACTCCCGTCTAGAACTCCGGCTGTTTCGAGACGGCGACCACCGACTCACGACCCACAAGAACGAGATTGCCGCCGAGGCCGTGCGATTCTTCGAGCGACTGGCCCGAGCCGGCTTAGCCCCCACCGAGGCCGGATCCTGACGGTCCGGGCACGACATGACAAGCCGCTTCCTTCTCGCCTTGCTGGTACTGACACCGACTTACGCCCGGGCGAGCGACCCGCCCCGGATCCCGACGGAGTTGACCGATTACGTCTTCGCTCCTGACGACTCGTTCACCTGGAAACTGGCGGGCGAAACGACGAGCGAGTTGGGCACGGTCTATACCCTCGAAATGGTCTCGCAGACCTGGCACGGGGTGAAGTGGGACCACAAGATCCAGGTCTTCCTGTCCCGGGATGCCAAGCCGACGGCCACCCTCCCGCTCTGGAATGAGGGAGGGACCCCCAGCCTGGAGTCGACCCTGCTGGGGCTGAAGCTGTCTAGCACCCTGAAGTCGCCGCTGGCGATCGTCTTCGGCATCCCCAAGCAACCGCTCTACGGCGGCAAGACCGAGGACGCCCTGATCGCCGAATCGTTCGTCCGTTACCTGACCACGGAGGACCCGTCCTGGCCCCTCCTGTTCCCCATGGTCAAAGGCGTGGTCCGGGCCATGGACGCCCTGCAGGAGTTCGCCCGCCAGAAGTGGGACGTGTCGGTGAAGCACTTCGTCATCGCCGGGGCGAGTAAGCGTGGCTGGACGGCCTGGCTGACGGCCGCGACCGGTGACAAGAGGGTCAAGGCCATCGCCCCACTGGTCTTCGACACCTTGAACCTCGGCCCGCAGATGGATTACCAAGTGAAGTGCTTCGGGGGTCCCAGCGAGATGATCCGCGACTACTCGGAACGACTGCTCCTGCCGATTCCCCGCACCGCCGCCGCCCGGCAACTCTGGAGCATCATCGATCCGTGGACCTATCGCGACCGCATCACCTGCCCGAAACTGATCGTCCTGGGCACCAACGACGAGTACTGGACCCTCGACGCCCTCAACCTGTACTGGGACGGACTGAAGGGCGATAAGTGGGTGCTTTACGTCCCGAACGCGGGCCACCGCCTGGTCGAGAAGGACCGCAACGGCACGACCCAGAAACTCCCCGAGCGGGCCTTCACCACCCTCTGCGCCTTCTGCCGGGCACAGGTCTTCGACAAACCGCTGCCGCGGCTCAGGTGTGAGATGTCTCCGCAGCCGGAATCCGGGTGCCTCGACGTGACCGCCGTCTGCGATACCAAACCGTTGTCGGCTCGGGCCTATCTTGCCGAGGCCGAGAAACGGGACTTCCGCAAGTCGTTCTGGGAAACCCGACCGATCGACCTGAACGGGTCCAAGGCCTCCTGCGTGATCGATTTCCCCACGACCGGGAACCGCGCGGCCCTGGTGGAACTCGAGTTCCAGATGGACGACCTGAAGTACCGGCTGTCAACGACGCTCAAGATCTTCGACTCTTCGGGGAAGTGATCGCGCCGGGCCGTCGGGTGGTGCCCTCGATGCCGTGGGACTTCTCAGAGGAATTGGCGAAGTACGGTCCCGCGGCCCGGTCGGCCCCGGCCACGCCCGCCGGCGCGCGGGCCTACTGCCGGTACGTCACCCGCACCCATTACGAGAACTTTAGCGTCGCCTCGTTGTTCCTGCCGCGTCGCTTGCTGCGACACTTCCACGCGGTCTACGCCTACTGCCGCTGGTCCGACGACCTCGCCGACGAGACCGGCGGGGGAACCCCGACCCGCGAGTTGCTCGACTGGTGGCGCGGCGAACTGATGACTTGTTTCGGCGGCGTGCCGCGTCATCCGGTCCTGCTCGCACTGCGGGAGACGATCCAGCGCTTCCGCATTCCCCCGCAACCGTTCCTGGACCTGTTGACGGCCTTCGTACGGGACCAGCACGTCAAACGGTACGGGACGTTCGAGGAACTGCTCGGCTACTGCCGGTACTCCGCCAACCCGGTCGGGCACCTGGTCCTGTACCTCCTGGAGTCGTTCGACCCGGTCCGGGCCCGCCTGTCGGACGAGGTCTGCACGGGCCTGCAACTGGCCAACTTCTGGCAGGACGTGCGGCGTGACTTCTTGATCGGCCGGGTCTACCTGCCGGAGGAGGACCGCGAGCGTTACGGCGTCCCGGAGGCCGACATCGCTTCGGGACATTGCAGCCCGGCGTTCCGTGAGTTGCTCCGCTTCCAGGTCGAGCGGACCCACGGCTTCTTCGACCGGGGGGAGGCTCTGGTCCCTCTCATGCCCCGCGAGGTCCGGGTCGACGTGGCGTTGTTCATCCGCGGCGGTCGGGCCATACTTCAGGCGATCGAACGGGCCGGCTACGACGTGCTGTCCCGCCGACCGGTCGTGACAAGATTCCAGAAGGCGCGGTTACTCACGGCCGCGGTGACCGGCCAAGTCCTCGGGGTTCGCTGGTGAACGTGTCAACACCCACCGGTCCTACAGCTCATCCGACCTTTCCGTCGGTCGAGTTCGGGGCCGTGCTCGGTGCCAACTCCCCGAGCAGGCCGGTAAGTCCTTCGCTGCCCAGGCGCACCAAGCGACCCGCGACGGCTAGCTCGAAGAGGTCGTCGAGCGGTTCGTAGGTCACGATCGTGACCATCGCCCCGGGGATCAGCCCCTGCTCCCGCCAGCGTCGTAGGCGGGCCGGGTTGTCGTCTTGGGCCTCGCGGATGACGACGCTTTCACCGGGGTGGAACTCATTGAGCCGTCGCAGGACCCGGCTGACGAGTTCTCCGGTCCGTGAGGGGATCGGATGGCCGTGCGGGTCCTCGAGCGGCTCGCCCAAGTAGTCGGCGATCGCCTGTTCCAGACGGGGTGAGATCGCGTGCTCGAGCGCTTCTGCCTCGGCATCGACCTCACTCCAGTCCAACCCCAGGACACGGGTCAGGAACAGCTCGACGAGACGGTGCCGGCGGATGACCCGCAGGGCTTCGGCCCGGCCGGCCGGTGTCAGCCGGGCACCGTCGTTCGGGGTATAGGTGATCCAACCGGCTTCCGCCAGACGCTTGAGCATGCCGGTGACCGAAGACCCCTTGACGCCCTGCGCGGTCGCGATCCGCTGAGGCTCGACGACGGCATCGGCACCGCCGAGCATGTGGATCGTCTTCAAATAATCCTGCACAGCGGTGGACGGCTGGTCGGACATGTCCGGCCCCCTGGGGGATTCCGAACCCAATCACCCCGCGAGCTTGTCGGCGAATGAGTTCGTCGGTCTCTGTCGTGTCCACGGTGCCGCACGGACGGCGGGTTACCCGGTCCAGGTCTGATGCGCTATTGTACGCCCCGGTGTCAGCTTTCTCGCCTGCCGAACGCGGTGGGTGAGGTGACCCGGCTCGGCTGCTTGGGCGTCATTGTACCTGATCGGGCCTGACCGTGTCCGTCCCAGATCGACGAATAGAATCTGGTTCTCTCCGCTGAGGAAATTTGATCGAGCGTGCGGTGTAGTGCCCTGGTGCCCGACCGGTCACCAACCCGGTCGGCTTCCGGTCGGCCCGGACGACCCGACAGAGGGTCGGAAACGGGACACCCCAGGGGGACTCCCCCCAGGGGACGCCCCCCACCGACGGGGAAATCAACCGGCTTCCTGACGAGAGCCGACCGGGTTAGACACGCAAAAGCCCACCCGTGGTGGGTGGGCCATTCCGAGTTCCTTCTTCCGCTCGGTCTGAGGTCCGTCGATGGTTCGGTGAGCTTGGCGGTTTGCCCGTACCGGTGGTTGGGTCGCGCGGCGGGGTCAGATTTTGAGGACCCCGGTGCTGTCGCCGAACGACTTGGCCGGAGCGCCCATCCGCTCGAAGAGTGCCAGGTAGAGGTTTGTCAACGGGGTGTCGGCCCGCCGCGGGAAGACGATGTGCCGTCCGGTTTGGATGGTCCCTCCGCCTTTCCCGCAGAGGAGGATCGGCAGGTCATCGTGGTTGTGGCGGTTGCCGTCACTGTTACCACTACCGTAGACGACCATGACGTTGTCGAGCAGGGTCGTGCCGTTGGCCTCCTGGACGGCCCTCATCTTGCCCAGGAAGTAGGCCAGTTGCTGGGTGTGGAAGATGTTGATCTTCTTGATCTTTTCGAGTTTCTTCGGGTCGCTGCCGTGGTGCGACAGGTCGTGGTGGCCCTCCGGCACCTCGATGTGCCGGTAGGGACGGTTGCTGCCCTCGTTGGCGAAGGGGAAGGTGGCGACGCGGGTCAGGTCGGACTGGAAGGCGAGGACGAGCAGGTCGATCATGATACGGATGTGCTCGGCGTAGTGGTCGCGCCAGTAGGCATCGCCGTGGGCCTCGGGGGCCGGCACGCTCGGCTTCACGGGCGTGCCGCTGCTGACCTTGCGGGCCTTTTCGATCCGCTGCTCGATCTCGCGGATGCTGCTGAGGTACTCGTCGAGCTTGCGGCGGTCGCCGCTGCCCAAGGTCCGTGTCAGGTCACGGGCGTCCTCGGTGATGAAATCGAGGATGCTTTGGTTGTACAGGTCGCGCTTGGCCCGGGCCTCGGCCAACTCCTTGGGGTCGTGACCGCCGAAGAGGCGATCGAAGACGGCCCGCGGGTTCACTTCCTTGGCATTGGGGGTCGTCTCACTCCGCCAACTCAAGTTGTGGGAGTAGGCACAGGAGTAGCCGGAGTCGCAGCCGCCGGTGTTGCCGCCGCGTTCGATACCGAGTTCCAGGGACGGGAAGCGGGTCTGGTCGCCGATCACGTTGGCGACGTGCTGGTCGGCCGAGATGCCGACCCGGATGTCGGCCCCCTGGGTCTTCTTCGGTTGGGAGCCGGTCAGGAAGGCGGCCATGGCCCGGGCGTGGTCGCCGGGACCGTCACCGTTGGGGCGGGCCTTGTCGAGTGCCAGCCCGGTGATGACGTTGAACGAGTCCTTGAAGGGGTCGAGCGGCTTGAGGATCTCGGGCAGGTCGGCGAGCTTACCCTCGCTCTTGGGCGACCAGTGGGCCATGTTGACGCCGTTGGGGACGTAGAGGAAGGCGAGTCGCCGGGGCGGTGGCGACGGGGCGGAGGCCGGACCTGCTCGGCCGAGCGACTCGAGCCAGGGCAGCGCGACGGCGGTGCCTAACCCCTTGAGGACGGTGCGACGGGAGATGAGCTGGGGCATGGTGATCGGTTCCAGTGGGAGGATTGGTCGGGTCATGTCATGGTCGGCCCGCAGGGGCAGGTGTGGAGCGTTGTCGGGCCAAGTCCTTCGGTCCTTCGGGGTTAACCTCCTGGGGAGGTTCCGCTAGGTCCAGGTTGAGGCCTCACATTTAAGGTCCAGGTTGAGGCCTGAGGTTACTCGCCCCGCCGGCCCTTTCGCTTCTGGAAAGGGTCGGAGCGGGCGATCGCCAGCACCAGCGACGAGAAGGTGTCGTTGTTCGCCTTCCCGTAGGCCACGATCTCGTCAAGGGCGCACTTGTCGTAATACTCTAGCCCACGGCCCAGGGCAAAGGTAAGAAGTTTTTCGGCGAAACAGCGGCGGAACTGGTCGGCTTTGCCCAACAACACCTTTCGCAGTTCGGCTGGTCCGTTGAACCTTTCGCCGCCGGGTAGCACGCCGGAGGCGTCGATCGGTTGCCGGTTGTCCCGGTCCCGCCAGGCCCCGATCGCGTCGAAGTTTTCCAGTCCGAAGCCGAGCGGGTCCAGTTTGGCGTGGCAGTTGGCACAACTCGGGTTGGCCCGGTGCTGTTCCATTTGCTGCCGCAGCGTCCCCTTGAGTTGCCCGGTGGGCGGGAGTTCGGGCACGTCCGGGGCCGGCGGCGGGGGCGGCGTGCCGAGGATGTTTTCGAGGATCCACTTACCCCGCTTGACCGGGCTGGTGCGCGTGGGGTTTGAGGTCAGGGTCAGCGTGCTGGCCATGGTCACGACCCCGCCGCGGCGGCCGTCGGTCCATTTCACCTTGACGAACTCCGGCCCGGTGACCCCGTCGATGCCGTAGTGCCGGGCCAGGCGTCCGTTCACGAAGGTGTAGTCGGAGTCGATGAATTCCAGGATGCTGCGGTCGTTGCGGACGACGTACTCGAAGTAGGCTATCGCCTCGCCGGCCATGGCCGCCTTCAGGCCCTCGTCCCAGTTGGGGAAGTAGCCCTTGTCCGGGGCGAGCGGCTTGAGCAGCCCGAGTTGCAGCCACTGGGCCGCGAAGTTCTCCGCCAGGGCGACCGCCTTCGGGTCCCGCAGCATGCGCCGGACCTGCGCCTCCAGCACGCCGGGCTTGCGGAGTTCTCCCCTCTCGGCCAGGCGGAACAGCTCGGCATCGGGCATGCTCGACCACAGGAAGTAGCTCAGTCGTGTGGCCAGTTCGAACTCGCCGATGGTCCGCACCTGCTCCGGGTTCTGGGGGTCTTCCTCGACGCGGTACAGGAAGTGCGGGGAAACCAGGACCGCTTTCATCGGGAGTCTCAAGGCTTCCTCGAACCGTTCCCCCTTCGAGCTGGCCAGGTCGAACAGCTTGAGCAGGCGAGCGGTCTCCTCCGGCTTCACGGGGCGGCGGTAGGCACGGGTGGCAAAGGTCGTCAGGACCTGCTCGGCGGCCGCGCGGACTTCGGTCGGCGGGGCGTTGGGGCCGGGCCGGGCCACCAGCAAGAGCCGGACGGAGTGCGGTTCCGGGGGCAGCACCGGGTCGAACGGCCCCTCGATGTCCAGGTAGTCCAGGCCGAACTCCCGGTACCGGTTCGAGGTTTTGTCCTCGAACTCGTTGACGAAAGCGACCGACACCCGATGCCCACCGCCGGTCACCCGCGTGCGGACCTCGTACACCTGCGGCTTGTTGGCGGGGGCCTCCACCGTGAAGGTCTTGATCTCCTTGCCGTCCAGGCGGACGACCACCCGGGGGAACTCGTTACCGACGTTGCTGCCCCAGCCGCGGAACCGGATGACGTAGTCGCCCTCGACCGGAAATTCGTGCTTCTCGATGAAGGCCGAGCCTTCCGAGTTGAAGACGATCTGCGCCGGCCGGGTGTCCTTCTTGGCGGTGCGGGGGAGTGCGCGCAGGGACGGGTTGGAGGCCCGGTAGGAGGCGTTGAAGCTCTTGACCGGCTCCCGCACGGGCAAGGCCGCCTTGAGGACCTTGTCGGCCGCGGCCATGTACTTCTCGAGCAGGATCGGCTGGAACGAGAGGACATCCCCGATGTTGTCGAAGCCGTAGCCGACGTCGTCGGCGGGGAAGTCCTCGGCCGGCTTGAAGTCGACGCCGCACAGGTCACGGATGGTGTTGTTGTACTCGGCTCGGTTGAGCCGCCGGATCGTGACCCGACCGGGGTCACGGGGGGCCGTCGCCCCGCAGTCGACCCGCGTTAGCGCGTTTTCGATCCAATCGAGGAGGAATTCCTTCTCGGCGGCGGTCGGTTGGGGCTTGCCCCGCGGCGGCATCTCGCCGGTCGCAACGACCTGTCGCACCGCGGACCAGTTCTTGCGGTCCTTCCGGGCATGGTCCAGGTTCAAGTAGGCGTCGAGGGTCAGGCCGCCCTTGGCCTTCTCGCCGCTGTGGCATGCGTGGCAATACTTCTGGAGAAACGGTACGACCCGCGTTCGGAACGTCGCTTCGTCACCCGGGTCGGAGGAGGTCGGTGGTGCAACTCCAGTGGTCGTACCCGTGTGCAGGAAAGTCAGGCTCAGAAGACCGACCAGGATAATCGCGGAGCGAAGCGGCATCGTGTCCGGTACTCTCGGCTGCGGGTGGGAGAACCGACGGTCGGAGGGATATACCGGCGGGCCGACGGTTTGTTTCACATTCAATTGGAGGGATATACCGGTAGGACTTAAACCATCTCTCACTCTAGGCCGGGCCACGGCTCGGATCAATCGCAAACCGTCTCGGGATTCATTCCGCTTTAAGAGGTGCGACACGCACGGGCTGATGAGACACGCACGGGCTGATGAGACACGCACGGCCGGCTATCATGCTGTCAATCGCTGGGCGGAGGAGAAATTTCAAGGATGGTGTCGAGCCGGGTCACTCGGAATACTTGTAGGATACTTGGCCCGGGGTTGGCGATCGTCAGACGACCACCGGCTTCGACGATGCGTTCGTTGAGCTTCGTCAGCTTCCCGAGTATGACGCTGCTGAGGAGGGCGACCCCGGTGAGGTCGAGGACGATGTAGGGCTTTTCGCGCTGATCGATCAGGGACTCGAGCCGACTGCTGAAGACATCGGAGTTGACTTCCGAAAGAAAGATGCCAGGGGAGAATCGCACGACGGTGCGATCCGGTTGGTCGTCGATGCGCATCCACAGGTCCGAGGGGTTTCCCGGCATCACCCGCCTCCTCGCGTAGCAGCCCGAAGTCTGGAGAAGCCCGGGCGTGGCGGACTCATTAAGCAACGGACACAACGGATCGAACCGTCGCGTTGCCTGAATGGTAACTGGTCTTGCGGCGTCTGAAAATAGGTCCGAGATAAGAACCTGAGGCAAAATTTAAGCCGTCGATAGCCGTTCTGCAACGGTCGGGTCTGCAGCAGACGGGGCCGGGCCGTCGGGTGACCCGCTCGGCCGGCCGAACCACCGCTTGGCGAGCGGGCCGACCGTTAGCCCTTGGACCAGGATGGAGAAGACGACGACGACGTAGGTCATCACTACGATGGCGTCGCGTTCGGCGAACGGCTCCCCGCGCATCTCGCGGGGGAGGGAAAGGGCCAGGGCCACCGAGATGCCCCCCCTCAAGCCGCCCCAGGTAAGCATGCGGATCGTGTACTTCGGGTAACGCCCCCGCTTGCGTAGGAGTGTAACCGGAACGCCGACCGAGATCAGACGGGCCAGCAGGACCAGAGGCACGGTGAGCAACCCGACCCCGAGCAATTTCCCGGTGAAGGCCAGGGCCAGTACCTCGACCCCGATCACGACGAAGAGTACCGAATTGAGGACCTCGTCGAGCAGTTCCCAGAAGGTGTCGAGGTGTTCGACGGTCGTTTCGGACATGGCATAGGTGCGGCCGACGTTGCCGATGAGCAGGCCGGCCAGCACCATGGCCAGCGGCCCGGACATGTGGAGGGCATCGGCCAGGGCATAGCCCCCGGCGACCAGCCCCAGTGACAGGAGCACCTCGACCTGGTAGTTGTCCACCGAGCGGAGCATGCGGTAGACGAGCCAACCGAGGGCGAAGCCGAGGGCCGCCCCGCCGACCGCCTCCCAGAGGAACAACCCGGCGAGCTTGTTGATGTCGAAGCCGGTGTCGCCCCGGGCGACCTCGAGCAGCCCGAAGAAGACGACGACCCCGACGCCGTCGTTGAACAGTGACTCACCGGCGATCTTAATCTCGGTATCCGTTGGCACCCCCGCCTGGCGAAGGATCGCCATGACCGCGATCGGGTCGGTCGGCGAGATGAGTGCCCCAAAGAGCAGGCAGTGCAGGAGTTTCACCTCAAGCCCCAGCAGGCTCAGGACGCCCCAGGCGAGGAGGCCGACGATCGCGGTGGAGAGGACAACCCCGATCGTCGAGAGGAGCAGGATGGTCCACTTCCGCGAGGCCAGGTCGGCGAATTTGATGTGCAAGGCCCCGGCAAAGAGCATGAAGCCCAACATGCCGTGTAGGAACGCCTCGTTCAGGTCGATCTGGCTGACGACCGCCGCGGCCTTCCTCTCGACGGCCGGGACGAAGAGGCCCACCAGCACCAGGACGAGCGACCCGGCCAGGCTCAGCGCCATGAGACCGATGGCGGGCGGGAACTTGAGGGTCGTGACATTGACGTAACTAAAAAGCGCGGCCAGCACGAGCAGGCACGCGACCATTTCGAATACGGTCATCGGAACTCCACGACCGGGTTCGCGAATCCAGGCTCCTGAATAGCAGACCGCCGGCGGGCGTGCCAGGGCTGACTCGGGTTCTCGAAGGGGTCGAGTGACGTTAACGTCAGGGCGTCGTTGGCGTTCGCGGCCGGCCTACGGCGTTATTGGCCGGGGTCGCCGTGGCCGGAGTCGCCCATGGCCGGTGTCGCCGTGGCCGGTGTCGCCGTGGGTTGGTCCGTTGGCCCCTCACGACACGGACTGCTTGCTGGCTGTCAGTTTCCGCTCGTGGCGTAGGGCATGAGGATCGGGGCGGCCTCGACCCCGGCCGTGAGGCTCGAGGACCGGTCGACGAGTGCTTCGCCGAGTTCGGTGATCTGGCGGAGGTCACGATCAGTCGGCCGTCGCCCGGTGAGCTTGCCGGCGAGGTGCCGGCACAGACCGTCGGCCGCGGCTCGCACGAGTTCGTCGTTCTGTCGCGCGGCATAGAGACTGGTGCAGAGGATCACCACCAGGGACTGGACGCGCCCGGAGAGTTCGGCCATCCGGCACTGCCGGTCGGCGAGGCGGAGTTGGTGTCTCCGCATGGTTGCGGAGATCTCACCGGCCGAGTCGCGTAGCCCGGCCGCGGCGAACTCGGCGTGGACACGCAACTCCCGTGGTAGCGGTGGGAGCTCCACGCGGCCCCAGGTCAGGCTCCTGCCGGCCATCCACCGGGCGTACTGCCAGGCCGGCCCCCGTAGTTTCCACAGGTGTAGCGGGTTGAGGAGGTTCGGCTTGCGGATGCCGCTGGCGGCCAGGACGCGGCCGATCGGCTCGAAGTAGCGGCGGCCGTGCTCTTTGACCAGCGACTTGAAGAACGCCATGCCCAGCATCTCGCCCTCCCCTTCGTAGATACAGGGGGCCAGGAACTCGTGGACGTTGTCGCCGAAGGTGTGGCCGTGGAGGAACGCCCGTCCGCCGTGTGTCTTCATGTGCAATTCGATGGCGGCCTCCTTCTGGGCCTCACTGCCGAAGATCTTCGCCACGATGCACTCCATCTCGCCCCGGTAGCCGGCGTCGAGCAGGCCGGCGCACCACTCCGTCAGGGCGTCGCAGGCGACGATCAGTCCGGCCAGGTGGCCGAGTCGCCGACGCACGAGTTCCCGCCGGGCGATCGCCTCGCCGTAGGTCACGCGGTACTTCGCCCAGGGGATCATGTCGGCCAGCATCAGCCGCATCGTCCCGGCGGCGGTGGCACAGAGGGCGACGCGGCCCCGGTTCAGGCCGTGGTAGGCGACCGTCAGGCCGTCTCCGCCGGCCGGTTGCAAGCGGTTCTCGACCGGCACACGCAGACCGTCGAACACGATCCCGTGGTTGTGACAGTGCTTGAGGGCGTACAGCCCGTAGTTCTTGAGGCGGAACTCCGGTCCCTCGCGGTCCGGCAGGTCGACGACCAGGGCCGCGGGGCGGCCGTCGATCTGACATACCAGGCCGATCGTCCGGCCGGGGCGGACGTTGGTGATGAAGAGCTTCTCGCCGCTGACCAGGTAGTGATCCCCGTCCCGGACGGCCACCGTGCGGAGAGCGGTCAGGTCCGAGCCGGCCCCCGGCTCGGTCAGGGCGAAGGCGCTGAGCCGCCGGCCGCTCGCCAGTTCCGGGAGCCAGCGCTGCTTCTGTTCCGGCGTGCCGAACGTGGCCACGGGATCGACCGCACCGATGCAGCCGTGGACCGAGGCCAGCCCGGCGATGGTCGGATCGAGCGTCGCCATCCGCGTGAGGAACGGGGCGAATCGCGAGAACGACACCCCCGCGCCGCCGTACTTCGGCTCGATCAGCAACCCCCAGTAGCCGACCGCACCCAGTTCCTGCAGGACCTCCTCACTGATCTTGCCGTCAGGCCCCAGGAGCGCGCCCGCCTCGCGGTGGCGGCGCACGACCTCCAACGATCGGTTCATGACCGTCTCGGCGGCGGGGGAGGCCGGCTGCGACGGCAGGCTCCACTGCTCGGCCGAGACCACCGCCTCCCACACGGATCGGTGGATCGGGCTGGAGCCGGTCCGGTAGCGGGCCGCGAAGAGCGCCTCGACCTGGTCGTCGGCCTTGTCGACCGCCCCCAGGCGTCGGACCTCCTCGGCTCCCTTGCCGCCCAGTCGCAGGGCCTCTTCGGCGAACGATGTGGTGGGTAAGGTTTCGGTACTCATGGTCGATCTCCGTTCGGGCTGCGATCGAGGGTGCGATGTCGGCTCGGTCGGCGTTCGGGTCTGTCTCCGGTCTTGAGTTCAACACGGGGTTTGCTTCGGCGTCCGGGTTCACGTTCCGGGTGTGACCGGCGCTCGTCAGGCACTTGCCAGGGCCGGCTTCGCCTCCGCGTAGATGCCCCGGCCTTCGGACGCGAGCGAGCGGAGCAGTTCGCACGGCCGGAACCGAGGGCCAAGATCGGCACTAAGGGCGTCGAGTTCGGTAACGAGTTGCCTGCAACCGATGGCGTCCGCCAGCCGCAGCGGGCCGCCACGGAACGGGGCGAATCCCGTGCCCAGCACCATCGCCAGGTCGATCATGTCCGGCTCCGACACGATGCCGCTTTCCAGGCAGCGGGCGGCCTCATTGAGCATCGGGTAAACCAGCCGGCGGGCGAGCGGCATGAGGGGTGGTGCGAGGGGGGCCGACGGCGAACCGGGTCGGGTCGGCTCGCCCGGCCCCCGGTTCGGTAACGACTCGACCCGGCGGTCCGGACCCCGGGGGGCGGCCCACTCACTCGGCCGGCCACGCTTGCCGTCGGCGTGATGGTAGAAGCCCTTACCCGCTTTCACACCGGTCGCGCCGGCGGCGACCATGGCGGCGAAGTGGTCCGGGACCGGCCCCGGCTCCGTGGCCAGTGCCGCGAAGGTCTTGGCCACGTCGGCCGCGATGTCGATCCCGATCTGGTCCAGCAGTTCGAGCGGTCCCATCGGCATTCCGAAGCCGAGTGCGGCCCGGTCCACCTCCTCGGCCCGGACGCCCTCCAGGACCAGACGGACCGCCTCGTCGAGGTACGGGAACAGGATCCGGTTCACGAGGAAGCCGGGGCTGTCCGCCACCACGACCGGCACCTTGCCGAGTTTCCGCACCAACTCGACGAGCGTCGCGATCACCTCGTCACTGGTCTGTCTCCCGCGTACGACCTCGACGAGCGGCATCTTGTGGACCGGGTTAAAGAAGTGCAGCCCGGCGACCCGCTCGGGTCGGGGGGTCGCGTCGGCGATCCGCGAGACCGACAGGGCCGAGGTGTTGGTCGCCAGGACGGCGGTGGGTCCGAGACAACCGGCGAGTTCCGAGAAGACCGCCCGCTTCACCTCCTCGCGTTCGACGACGGCCTCGATGGCCAGGGTGCAACCGGCGGCGGGTGGCCACTCGGCCGTCACCGTCACGGCTCGGGCGACGGCATCGGCATCCGCCCGGGACAGTGCCCCCTTGGCCACGGCCCGGCTCGTCAGTGACTCCACACGCTTCGCCGCCGCCGCGGCCGCCTCGCCGCTCACCTCCTTCAGGACCACGGAAAAGCCGTTCAGGGCCAGCAATTGGGCGATCCCGGAACCCATCGTCCCGCCGCCGACCACGACGACCCGCTCCACCTTCAGGGGCCGGACCTCCTCGCTGACCCAGGTCGAGCGCTTCCTCGCCCGTTCACGACCGACGAAGATGCCGATCAGATTGCGGGCGGCCGGGGTGAAGACGACGGCGGCGAACTCGCGGCGTTCCGCGGCGTAGCCGGATTCTGGCGAACCCTGGGTACTCGCCTCGATGGCGCGCAGGGCGGCGGTGAGGGCCGGGTAATGGGCCGCGCGCTTCCCGACCTGTCTGCGGGCGGCCGCGAGGATCACCTTTCGTCCCGGCCAGGTGCCCTCGATCAGCTTGTCCGTCAGGCGTCGTGCCGGACGACGAACCGGCCGTCCGCCGCGAACGTCCTCGACGAAGCGGTTCACGTCGGCCTCGAACGACGCGGGCGGAAAGGCGGCATCGACCAGGCCGATCTCGGCGGCTCTGGCGGCCGAGACCGCGTTCCCTTCGAGGATCAGACGCAGGGCCGTCCGCAGCCCGACGAGCCGGGGCAGGCGCTGGGTCCCGCCCCAGCCGGGGATCAGCCCGAGTTGGACCTCGGGGAGGCCGAGCCGGGTCGGGCCGTCGTCGCGGGCCACGCGGTGCCGCAGGGCGAGGGCGAATTCCAAACCGCCGCCCAGGCACGGCCCGTGGATGACGGCGACGGTCGGGAAGGGCAGGCGTTCGAGTCGGGCGAACACAGCCTGCCCGTCGCTAAGGACTGCCTCGACCTCGGCGGCGGTCGCGAGTTTGCGGAGGTGGTGGATGTCGGCACCGGCCAGGAAGCCGGACGCCTTACCGCTGCGGAACACGGCGACACTCGGCGGGTCGGCCTCCAGCAACTCGACCAGCCGGGCGAGTTCGGTCATCACTTCGGTGTTGAAGATGTTCACGGCAGAGCCGACCACGTCGAGTGTCACCGTGCCGACACCGCGCTCGTCGCGGTCCAGGCGGAAGTGGCGGAATTCGGACATCGTGTTGCCTCCGGATTGGCGGTTCACTCCGTTTCCACGTACACGGCGACACCCTGGCCGCCACCGACGCAGAGCGAGGCCAGGCCGCGACGCAGGCCGCGTTCCCGCAGTGCCCTCAGCAGGGTCAGGACCAGGCGGGTGCCGCTCGTCCCGACCGGGTGCCCGAGGGCGATCGCCCCGCCGTTGACGTTCAGGCGTTGCGGGTCGATCTCGCCCGCTGCCCGCTCGGAACCGAGTTCGCGGCGGGCGAAGTCGTCGGAAGCGAGTGCCTTGGTACAGGCCAGGACCTGGGCGGCGAAGGCTTCGTTGATCTCGACCAGGTCTAAGTCGGCGAGGCGAAGACCGGTCTGCCGCAGCAGCTTGTGGATGGCGTAGACCGGCCCCAGGCCCATGCGTCGCGGGTCGCATCCGGCCACGGCATAGCCGCGAATGAAGCCGAGAGGCGTGCGGCCGGACGAGCGGTCGGCTCGCGTCAGGATGACCACGGCGGCCCCGTCGGTCAGGGGGCAACTGTTACCCGGCGTGACGGTGCCGGACTCGCGGTCGAAGATCGGCTTCAATTTCGCCAGCGCCTCGAGCGTCTGGTTGGGCCGGACGGTCGTGTCCTGAGTGACCGGCTGGGAACCGGTTAACTCGGCGGGGACCGGCACCACCTCGTCGCTGAAGAAGCCTCGTTTCCAGGCCTCGCTCGCCCGGCGGTGACTCTCGAGCGCGAAGGCGTCCTGTTCCGCGCGGCTGATGCCCCATTCCTTGGCGAGGACCTCGGCTGTTTGTCCCATGTTCAGGCCACAGGTCGGGTCGGTCAGGCCCAGTTCCAGGGCGGGTATGGGCTTGAACAGCGAGGGGCGAAGACTGCTGACCAGAAGCCCGAGCCGTCCCCACAACCCGGCCTGCCTCCAGGCCAGGAAGAAGTCGCGGGCCCGGGAGTTGAAGAGGAACGGTACGTTCGACATCGACTCGGTACCGCCGGCGGCTACGATCGCGGCGCGGCCCTCGGCGAGGGCGTGCCAGGCGGCGATGACGGCTTCCAGCCCCGAGGCACAATTCCGGTTCACGGTGTGGGCGATGCGGTCCTGGGGTATGCCGGCCCGGAGGGCGATCACGCGCGCCACGTTCGAGGCGTCGGCTTGACCCGAGACGTTGCCGAAGATGACCTCGTCCACGTCGCTCGCCGGGACCCCGGCCCGCGACAGGACGCCCTCGAGCGCCAGACGGCCGAGTCGATCGGCGGGGATTTTCTGAAAGGCCCCGAACGCCTTGGCGAAGGGGGTGCGAACCCCGGCGAGGACGGCGAGCGGTGGCAGAGTGGCGGTGGCGGACATGGTGGGCAGGTGACCAGGTGGGCTAGTGGACAGGTCTGTGGGCAGGAGTGCCGGCCGGGCGACTCACGCCGCGTCCCCCTTGAGTTCGCGGAGTTGCCGTCTGAGCAACTTGCCCAGTGCCGTTCGGGGCAGCGGGCCGCGTACCAGTTCCACGATCCGCGGCCGCTTGTGGACCTCCAAGTGGGTGCGGGCGAACTCGTCGAAGGTACGGCGGCAGAACTTGCGGGCATCCTTGGGGACGACGACGGCCTTGACCAACTCACCCCGTTCCGGGTCGGGAACCCCGAGGATGGCGATGTCCTCGACCCCCTCGCACTGCCGCAGGACGTGTTCCACGTCGGTCGGGTAGACGTTCACCCCGGAGGTGATGATGAGGTCCTTCTTGCGGTCCACGATGCGGAAGAAGCCGTTCTCGTCACAGGTGGCCAGGTCGCCGGTGAAGAGCCAACCGTTACGCAACACCGCCGCGGTCGACTCGGGATCGTTCCAGTAACCGGCCATGACTTGTGGCCCGCGGATGATCAACTCGCCGACCTCACCGGCCGGCAGCGGTCCCTCGCCGGTCTCGGTATCGACGATCATGGCGTCGGTGTCCGGCAGGGGGATGCCGATCGTGCCCGGTCGGGCGTTGCCGTCGAGCGGGCCGGCGTGGGTCACGGGGCTGGCTTCCGACAGTCCGTAGCCCTCGACGACGACCGCGCCGGTGTGGCGGGCGAACTCTTCGGCCACCTCGACCGGCAGGGGCGCGCCGCCCGAGATGACGGCCCGGACGCTCCGCAGGTCGTAGCGCTTGCGACGGAGTTCCTTATTGAAGGCCACGAGCATGGCCGGCACGGCCGGCACCAGGGTGGCCCGGGACGTCTCGATCAGTCGCAGGACGACCGGGACGCGGAAGCGGTGCTGCAGGACGAGCGTGGCCCCCATCGCCAGCCCGTTGAGGACGCACGTCATCAGCCCGTAGCTGTGAAAGAACGGGAGCACGCCGAGGATGACGTCTTCGCCGAAGCGCCGCCCGTTCCAGTGGTACACCTGCCAGGCGTTGGCGAGCAGGTTCCCGTGGGTCAGGGTCACGGCCTTGGGTCGGCCGGTCGTGCCGCCGGTGGGCAGGATGTTGGCCACGTCGCTCGGCTCGGGCCGGGGCCGGGTCGCCGTCGGGCTGGCGGCCGCCAGCGCGTCGCTCAGGCGGATCGCGTTTACGGGAACCCGCCGACCACGCAACCCCAGGCGGGAGAACCGGGCGATCCGGTATAACACGCCGGACCACCACGGGAGGCGGTCCCGCAGACTCGTGACGAAGACGGTCAGCGGTCGCCCGGCGCGGTCGGTGCCGAGCAACGGCAGTAACAGGTCGAGGGCGACGACGTACCTGGCGTCGGTGGCCCGGAGCAGGGACTCGATTTCGCACGTCACCATCAACGGGTTCAGCGGCACCGTCACCCCGCCGGCCATCCAGGTGCCGAACAGGGCCGCCAGGTACTCGGGCATGTTCGGCATCAGCAGGGCGACCCGTTCACCGGGCTGAAGCCCCCGACTCCGCAGGGCGGCGGCCATCCGCCGGCTGCGGTCGAGTAGCTCGGCAAAGGTCCACTCGCTGCGGTGGTGGCGACAGGCGACGCGTTGGGGGGCCTTGCGGGCCGCTTCTTCCAGGAGCCAGAAGACGGGTTCGCCGGGGTACTCGAGGTGCCGCGGCACGAAATCGGGGTAGTGAGCAAGCCAGGGCCTGTCAGAGAGGCGGAGCGATTCGGTGTGCATGATCCCTCCTGAGCCGGTCTTCGGCATTCGGGGGCACCGGGGCCGCATACGGACTGGGAATCGGCTCGTGATTCCGACTTCCCATCGGCGCAAGCAGATGTGAAGTTGTGAGCGGCGGCCGGAATGGTGTCAAGCCATTATTCGTTTGCCACCGGCTGCGATCAACCCCGGTGTTTTCCTCGGACCGGTAGAATCAGGTTGGCTCAGCCCGATTTGCTGACCCGATCGCCTCAACCGGCTCCCAGGCCCGGGCCGTCCAGCAGAGCGGTGTTCATCACGCCGTCGCGGATCGTGAAGACGCCGGGGTATCGGGCTTCCCAGGCGGCGTTGGCGGCGGGGCAATACTGCCGGCCGTTCGACTCGATGGCGGCCACGCCCGGGATGTGGGCCGCCAGCCCGGCCGACTGGATCAACGAGGCCCCGACGCAGGTCAAGTCCTGCACGCAGCGGAACAGGTCGTATTTCTGGGCCGCGGCTGCCAGCAGCAGTGTCTGCGTCTGCCCCTTGCAGGCCTTGAAGGCCACCCCGGTGTAACCCATCTCCTGGGCCAGTCGCAGCGAGTCGAGGTCGAGTAGCGACTCGTCGATGACGACCGGCTTGAGCCGGGCCGCCTCGTGCATCTTGTTTTCGGGATGGGCCTGTAGGTCGCGGGCGGTCGGTTGCTCGATGTACTGGATGCGGTCGTAGCCCGCCGGGGCCTGCTCGCGGAGCCGCCGCAGGAACTCCAGGAGGTAGCCGACGTCGGCACACCGCTCGTTGAAATCGAGAGAGTACCACCACTGAGTGACACCGCGTTGTCGCTGGGCTTGCTCGGCCACGGAGTTCACACCCACCACGCGGGCCACGTCCCAGTCCAGGTCGTCCCCGTTGAGCTTGATCTTCAAGTGGGTCAGGCCGTCCCGAACGATCCACTCGCCCAGGTGTTCCGGGAGGCCGTCGTTGACCGGCCGGGTGACTTCCGCCGGGCTGAGCGGGTCCAAGGCCCCGACCAGGTGATAGAGGGGCATCGTCGGCTTCGCGACCGGCGACAGATACCGGTCGAGCCGCTCCCCGGCGAACTCCGCGCCGAGGAAGTGGCCCAGGTCGCCTTCCAGGAACTCGGGGCCGTAGGTCCGGTAACAGTTCAGACCCAATAGCTTGCCGAAGGCGTCGTGCAGGGCCGCATCGAAGGCCGAGGCCACGACGAGCTTGGCCAAGGCGGGCATCGGCTCGACCGTGTCGGGTACCTCGGTGCCGAGGATCCGACCCTCGACGGCGTGGGTGATGTCCAGCGGGTGGCCGCTCACGCCGCAGCCGCCGTACAGGCTTGCCACCGACCCGGCGAACGACTGCATGGCGGCGAGCGTCTGGTCGTATGTCATCCGCCGGGTCGGCCAGGCCCAGATATTCCCGAGCGGGGTCGAACCTAAACCACGGCCGACTCGCCCCGTGCGGTCCTCGACCTCGACGCTGACGTTCAACAGCGTGACCCGGTCGAGGGCCACCCCGCCGAACTTGATGGGCGTGCGATAGAGGTAACTCTCGTAGCTCGGCTGGACCTGACGGATCGTGATGTCGGTGGGCTTCACGTTCCTGGTTCCTCAACCGGTTCGCCGTGAAGACATGGCACGGCATGGACCGCACGGCATGGACGGCACGGCGCGGACGACGATTACACTGCTCAATATGCACGACGCTCGGCTTTCGACCAGCCACTGACCCGTGCTCGTGCCCCCTGAGGAAAGACCGGCAGAGATGGCGATACCGGATTGGCAGCTCCCCCCGGGGGTCGATCGTGGCCTGTGGAACTACTTGCACGCCGAGGACATGGTCGCCGGTTATGACGAGCAGGTGCGAGCCTCGAAGTTAGCGGCCGTTGACCTCGCCTACTGCCAGGAGTTCTTCCCGTCGCCCGGTCGGCTGGTGGACCTCGGTTGTGGGACCGGCCGACTCTGCGTCGCCTTCGCCGCGCGGGGCTTCGATTGTGTCGGGGTCGATCTGTCCGAGGCGATGCTGGCGAAGGCCCGGCAGAACGGACCGGCGGTCCTGTGGGTGCGGGCTAATCTGGTCGATCTGGGGGAGTTCGCGCCGGCCAGTTTCGATTATGCCGCCTGCCTGTTCAGCACGCTCGGCATGATCCGCGGGGCCGTTCATCGCGCGACCGTGGTGAGGAATGCGTATCGACTGCTGAGGCCCGGCGGCCGCTTCGTCCTGCACGCCCACAACCGCTTCTTCCGCGGGCTGGGCCGGGGCCGCGTTCTTACTCAACTCGCCAAGACCGTGCTCGGACGCGCCGATGCCGGTGACATCACGATGCCACCGGCCTACGGGGGTGCCCCGCTCACGCTGCACCACTTCACCCGACGGGAACTGGTCAACATCCTCCGAGAAGCCGGGTTTCGCGTGATTGATGTCCGAGGTATCGACGTGGAGGGCCGGTCGGCCGGGGGGACCCGTGCATATGGCTGGCTGTCGTGTGGCGAACGGTCACGCTGATCGCTGACCGGAAACGCAGTGATCGCTTCGGAATAACTCCCGGGTCACTCCCACTCTCCTCGATCGCGCTTCGATCACGCCTTGATCGCGCTTCGATCACGCCTTGATCGCTCCACGATCCCTCCGGTTTTCGGTTCGACTCAATATGCACCTACGTTTTACGTTTCGGGAGGGGAGCAGAAGTCGCGGTCCGGTCGCCGAGCCATATGCCGGCCGCCGTCGCTCCGATCACCAGCTCCACGCGGCAAGACGTTTCGTTACTCCGGTCGGGAAGTTAGAATCTATCTCGTTCGATTCCGGGCGTCGAAGCCGGCCACTGTGAATACCGAACTTCGGGGGGATCCGTGTCACATGTCGTGCAGTGTCCGTTCTGCGGGACGAAGTTTAACGTGCCTTCGGATGTGGCCGGTAAACCGATCCAGTGCATGAACCTGGAGTGTCGAAAGGTTTTCTCCGTCAAGTCCGTGAGCCGACCGGTCGAGCCGGCCGCGGCCCCACCCCCAGCCCCACCCGCGCCCCCCAAGTCACAGCCGGTGCCACGCCCACCGTCGTCGAGGGAGCCGGGGACTTCGAAGCAGCCGGGGTCGTCGAGGGAGCCTTCGCCGCCGAGGCCGAAGCGGCCCGTTAGCCCGGGCAAGCACGAGGTCGTCGAGGGGCAAGTCGTCGAGGCGGCCCTGGTCCGACCGCCGCAGGTCAAGGAGGTCGTCTGGTCCGAAGACCTGCAGACCCCGCCGCCCCCCGCCCGCGGCAAGAAGCCGCCGCGTGCCGAGGCCGTGGAACCGCCCGAGGGGCTGGAATCCGATGACGTTCCGATCGTTCGTCGCAAGAAGAAGCCCCGCAACCGTGCGGCCTGGCTCCTGATCGCGATGGGGGTCGGGGTGGTAGTCCTCGTGGGGTTCGGCGCACTGTACCTGCTGCGGCAGCAAGACCTCGCCGAGGAACAGCTCCGTCAACAGGCCGACGCCGACTACAAGAAGGGTGATTACCCGGCCGCGAAACGGACGTTCGACCGACTCGTCACGGAATACCCGAACAGCGAGGAAGCCCCCCGCTACCGCTTCTTCGCCGACCTGTGCGGCATGCAGGTCGTCGTCCGCGGGGTCACGAACCGGGAGAATCCCGGTCCGGCCGTGGAGCGGCTCAAGAAGTTCGTCGCCGACCAACGGGGTTCCCCCTTCGCCAAGCCTACGTCCGGCTTCGGTCGCGATGTGTTGGAGGCGGGCAAGAAACTGGCCGAGGACGTGGTAGCACACGCCGGCGACCGGCTGAAGAAGTATCAGGACGCCCGCAAGGACCCGGCAGTCGCCGAGGAGCTGAACAAGGCCCAGGACGCCGTGACCACCGGCCGGGAGTTGATCGCGATCCTGGAGCCTTTCCGGGCACCGGACGACCCGCCGCTCGACGCCCTACAGAGAAGCCTGGAGGAGGTGGACAAGTCGATCCGCCGGGAGCGTGAGCGCACGGCCGCCCTGACCAGTGCGGCGGCGCGGTTGACCACTGTTTCGGACTCGACGATCCAACTCGTCGAGGGCGACCTGGCGGCGGCCGGCTTCCTCGACGACCCCGAGGCCCAGGAGTTGTTGGCCGCTGCCAAGGGCCGACTCCGCGAACTGGTGAAATTCGAGGCCGAGGACGTCCCTCCCCGTGCCGCCCCGGCGAGTCCGGCTTGGAGTTTACTCTACGTGGCACCGGTCGGTCAGACGCGACGGCCCGTGGGCGACGACTCCGGCCCGCCCGCCGTCTTCCTGGCGATCGCCCGCGGCATCCTGTACGCCCTGGACGAGGACTCGGGCATGCTGTTGTGGGCGGTGCGGGTCGGGGCGGATGTGACCGACCCCCCGGCCGTGGCCCGGGTCAGCCTGGAGGGCGGTACCGCCGAACTCGCGGTCGTCACCCTGCACGCGGGCGGAGAACCGGCTCTGGCCGGTTATGTGCTCCGGACCGGGGAGCCTCGCTGGTACCAGCCCTTGCCCGCCCCCGCCGCCGGTCCCGCCGTCGTCATCGGCACGCGGGGCTATGTCGCTCTGCGTGACGAGGCCGGCACGGTCTACGAGTTCGATCTCACTACCGGGGTGCGCAAGGGACGGATCCGCATCGGGCAGCCGATCGGCCCGCCCCCGGTCGCCCGTGCCGGAACCGGTCAGATTTACGTGGCCGCCTCGCACACCCGCATCTTTGTCATCGACGCCGGGGCCAAGGATGAGGACGGTGTGCCCCAGCCCCCCCAGTGTGTTCAGGTGATCGCCACGAACCATCCGACCGGCACGCTGCGCACTCCGCCAGTCTTCTTAGGTCCCGAGGGGGATACGCCGGCCGACCGCTGGATGGTCCTGGCCCAAGCCGACGGACCTACGGCCACGAAGATCGCCCCCTTCACGCTGACCCCGCCGCCGCCGCCTTCCCCGGACGGGAGGTTACCGCCCGAAATTCCCGCCAAGGCCGCCGCCGCCCCCCTCCGGGTTCCCGACTGGGTCTGGTTCCCCCCGGTCTCCGACGGCGAGCGACTCGCCCTCGTCACCGACTCCGGGCAGTTCCGGGTCTTCGGCATCAACCAACCCGGCAACCTCGACCAACCGCTCTTCCGCTTGCCGGAACCCAAACTCCCGACTCCCCCCGGCGACCAGCGTGTCCGCGGGCTGGTCTTTCCTGCCGAGGAGGCGAGCTTCTGGGTCCTGGCCAACGGGACGCTGAGGAAGTACCGGGTCGGACTCGTGCCGACCCGGGGGATCGACCTGCTGGCGACCGGCGCGCCTCTACTGGTCGGCGAACCGACCCAACCGGCCCAGCTCAACCACCGTCGGGACGCCGCCTGTCTGGTCCTGCGGTCCCTGAACTCGGCGGGGTACACGGCGTTGCTTATGAACCTTCACACCGGCGAGATCCGTTGGCAACGGCAACTCGGCCTCATACCCGCATCGGTTCCCGTCGTTCAGGACGGGAGCATCGTGTCGGCTTCCGAGGACGGCGGGATCGTCTCCCTGCCCAGCGCCGCCGTTCGCACCGGACAGACCACGGTCGCCCCGCCGGAGTGGATCATCGCGGCCTCCCCCGAGAATGTCGCCGGCCCGACCCATGTCGCCGCGTCGCCGGACGGCAAGACCCTCTTCACCGTCACGCCGCTGTCGGTGACCGACGACTCGAAGCCGGTGGCGAAGTGGCTCATCCGCCGGGTCGTGGCGGGCCGATTGCTCCACGAGGGCAGCGTGGTCGCTCCCGGCGATCTGGCTGGTCTCCCGGTGGTCCTCGGGGATTCGTTGATCGTCCCGGCTTCGGACGGCTTCCTTCACCGCTACGTCCCCGGCACCGGCCGGGCCAACCCCGATCGGTTGATGGCCGGGCCGCCCTGGAAGACGGGGGGACGTACCACCCAAGCCGTCTGCTCGGTCATCCCGGTCACCGACTCGACCTTCTTCACCAGCGACGGCGGGAAGAAACTTGTCGCCTGGAGTTGGCCGAAGGAAGACCGCTGGAGCGCCACCGCGAACCCGATCGAACTCCGCGAGCGACCGGCGGGGGCGGCCCTGGTGCTTCCTCCGGTGGCACCGACCGAGCCGACACGGCTGCTCATCGCCGACGTGTCCGGCAGTGTCTGGCTCTATGCCGCGGACCGTGCGGGCCCGCCACTGCGGCGGTGGAAGCCCGGTGTCGGCCTCCCGGCCGGACGACCGAGTTCCCCCTTCGTCCCGCAGCAGGTGGCCGGTCAACGACCGACCGTCGCTTATACCGTGGACGACCGGTATGCCGTGTGCATCGACCCGGACCAGGACGCCCCGAAGTGGTCGGTACTCCTGGCCGATGACGTCGAATCGACCCTGGTCGGGCCGCCCCAACCGCTCGGGGACGGCCGCTGGGTGACGACCGACCTGGGCGGTCGGTTGACTGTCATCGATGCGAGCGGTACCCGAGCCGGCACGGTCACGCTCGGGCTGCCCGGTGCCGTGCCCGCCGTGGCCGCCACCTCGATCGGCGGGGATCAGGCGATCCTGGCCCTTTCCGACGGCTCGACGGTCGTGGCCACGTTGCCCAGTCCGCCGGCCGCCGCCCCCGAGCCGAAGGCCAAGGAGTGAACCGCGGTGTCCTCCGTCGGCCCGAGGTCTCCTTGGCAAGACCCGGCGGTTCTGGAGCACCTGGCCCGCGTGCGGAGGCCCTGGGACCGGCTCACCCGGCAGATCATCCGGGGCACGCTCGCCCGTTTTCTCCCGCACCTTCGCGGTCAGGTCGTCGAGGTCGGTTCGGGAGACGGCCAACTCCGCGACTGGCTGCCCGCGGAAGTCGCCCTTCGCACCGTTCATACCGAGCCGTCACGGCCGTTTCTCGACCGCTTGCGGTCGCGTCACCCCGCCGCCGTCTCGATCGAGGCAAGCGCCACAGACCTCCCGTTCCCGACGGCATCGGTCCACGCCGTTCTGGGCCTGTGCGTCCTCGACACCATGGGGCCGCTCGACCGCGTCCGAGACGAGGTCCGCCGCGTCCTGCGTGCCGGCGGGGTATTACTCCACTTTCTCGACCTGGCGACCAGCCCGGATTGTCTGTTCCCGGAACTCATCGCCGGTGGTGAGGTTCCCCTGACCAACTTCGCCTCTGACCCGTCACTGCTCCAGGGTCTGTCCGAACGGCAGAGGTCGCTGCTTCCGGCGGCCGACGAATTCGACGAGGTGCTGGCGATCCGCTGGGAGCCGTTCACCCGCTTCGTGGCATTGCTGGCGGCGGCCCGACATCCCGTGGTCCCGGAACTCGGTCCGTATTCGCAACTGCACCGTGCCAACGCCCTCGATCCGGACCGGCTCACCCGCGAGTACATTTCGACAAGTGCCGACCCGGCCCGGCTCGCGGCCCTCAACCGGGCCTTGCTGCAGTTGACGCTGACGGCCCGCGCATTGGGTCGGGAGTGGCCGCTCCGACCGGTTTCCCTGCGGTCGCACATCCGGGCAAGACTGCGTGCCTGCTTCTCGCCGGCCGCGGGCTTTGAGACGGCCTTCGCCGGTCCGGTGTACGCCGCGGAACCGTCGGAACCGACTCGCCCGGCGGAGCCGCCGTTCACACTCCGACATGCGGGTCGGACGATCCGGCGAGATGAGCCTCCGCCGATACCCGGTGTACCGGTCGAGGACGGCGGGGGTGCGGAGCAGCGACCGGAGTCTACGCTCACGGCCGGTTGGCGTGCGACCACGGTCGAGGTGTTCGTGGCGGTCAAGCCCGCGTGACGACCGCGGTCTGACCGTGTGGCCCGATCACCCGGACGGTCTGGCCGCCTCAGCCCCCCGTCTTGCTTCGGCAGACTGTTTTGCTTCGGCAGAATCTCGGGACCCGGCCCTTCTTTGTGTGCCCGGCCCTTCTTCGCGTGCCCGGCACTTTACACGACCTGACACTTCTCACTACCAAGCTTGCCAATTCTGGTCCGACGGAGTGACATCATTTACTGCAGATGCCCATTCTGCCGAGGAGGCTGGCGAATGACACTTCACCCACTGGCCCATTCACCGCCACGAGTTCTCGCGATTCCCGTCGGCTCGGCGGAATGGGAACAGGTCTCGGAACGCCTGTGCGATCACCTGCGGGAAGTCGCCCGGCGGGCACGGGCCTTGGCCGAAGCGGCGGCTCCCGATCGGTCGCCGCTGTCGCAGGCCTTGGTCGCGGCGGCCAGGCGGCGGGCTGGCTGCACGACCTGGGCAAGTACCGCGTCGGGTTCCAGGAGTACATCCGCGGTCGCCGATCCCCGGGTGACCCCGAGACGTGGCACAAACAGGCCGGGGCTGCTTGGGCCTGGGATGCCCGTCACTATCCCCTCGCCCTGGCCATCCTCGGGCACCACGGCGGGATGCCGGACGTGACGGGGGGCAAGCAGACCGTCACCGCCTGGCTAATGAACACCGCCGAGGACTCCGCGGTCCGAGCCGCCGCGACGCGGGACTGCCCGGAACTGACCCGACTGACGCTGTCGCCGCCGCCCCTGACGGGAGATGATCACCTCGGTGTCGAGTTATTCACCCGGTTGGTCTTCAGTTGCCTCGTCGATGCCGACTGGACGGCGACCGGGGAGTACGAGCGGCGAGCCCTCGGCCTTGCGGAGGAGTCCGGCCCGAACGCCCTCGACCCAGGGGACCGCCTCGGGCGCGTCCTGGAGTTCATCCGTGCCCGTGCGGCGGCGGTGGGGGACACACCCGTCTCCCGGGTGCGTCGGCAGGTGCTCGAGGCCTGCTTGGCGGCATCGGACCGGCCGCCGGGTGTCTTCACGCTCACCGTCCCGACCGGCGGGGGCAAGACCCTCTCCGGCCTGGCCTTCGCCCTGAAGCATGCGGCCGTCCACGGCCTGAGACGGGTCATCTATGTCGCCCCGTACCTGAGCATCATCGAGCAGAATGCCGAGGTGATTCGCCAGGCCCTCGGGCTATCGGTCGCAGATCCGGACGTCTTCGAGCATCACAGCCTGGCCGAGCCGATCTCCGAGGGCGACGAACAGGACCGGGACGACCAATCCCGCGTGGCCGCGACCCGCCGGGCCGAGAACTGGGACGCGCCCGTCGTGGTCACCACCAACGTGCAATTCCTGGAGAGCCTCTTCGGCAACAAACCGAGCCGTTGCCGCAAGCTGCACAACATCGCCCGCAGCGTGGTCATTCTCGACGAGTGTCAGGCCCTGCCGCCGGGCCTGGTCGCACCGACCTGCGGCATGCTCAGGCAATTGGTCGAAAAGGCCGGCTGCACCGTCGTCCTGTGTACCGCCACGCAACCGGCCTTCGATCACGAACGGCTCGGGACCGACCGCCTCCGGGCCACCGAGATCATCCCCGCGGAATTGGACCTGTTCACGGCCCTTCGACGTGTCCGGCTCCAGTGGCCCGAAGGCGAGGAGCGTTGGAGTTGGGCCGAGGTCGCCGAGCGGATGCTACGAGCCGGTTCGTCCCTGTGCGTCGTCAACACCCGTCAGGCGGCACGCGACCTGTTCCGGGAACTGCGGCTCAGGAGACCCGACGGCGACGGCGTGTACCACCTGTCGACGTACCTGTTCCCCGCTCACCGCCTGGAGGTCTTGCGGGTACTTCAGGCCCGTCTGCGGTCGAAGAAACCGGTCTACCTGGTGAGTACCCAGCTCATCGAGGCCGGGGTCGACATCAGCTTCCCGACCGTCTTCCGAGAACTCGCTCCCCTGGAGGGTGTCGTTCAGGCGGCCGGGCGGTGCAACCGCGAGGGCGAGATCCCCGACGCCGGCGGCAACGTCATCGTTTTCCGCAGCCTGGAAGAGGCGATGCCGCCCGGCTGGTACCGGCTCGGGGCCGACCAACTCCTTCAGTCCTTGCGGACCGGCACACGCCCGCGGATCGACCGGGCCGAGGACATTCGTAACTACTACGAGCGGCTTTACTATTCCGGCAACCTCGATGCGAACGGCATCGTCCCGCTGCGGCGCAGCTTCAACTTCCCGGAGGTGGCCGAAAAGTATCGCCTGATCGACGACGGCGGCATTCCGGTCGTCATCCACCGCTTCGAGCCTTACGCCCAGGAAGTCGCCGAACTCCTCCACCAGGTCCGTCATGGCCCTCGCCGCCGCACGGCCCGGCGTCAACTCGGTCGCTTCCAGGTGAACCTGCTGCGTGGCGAAGTCAACAGGCTTCAGCAACGCGGCCTCATCTGTTCGCTCGATGACCAGATCGAGTTGCTCGGCTGGTTCGGCGATTACGACCCGAACGTCGGCGTCGTTGCCGACGGCATGAATGACGTGTTAATCGTCTGATACCACCACGAACCTCACCGGTCCGGGCGAGCGACACGGCGGCATCCGCGGCTGTCGCCCGCCAGCACAGAAGACTGACGAATGGACGACTGCGTTTCCGTCACCGTCTGGGGCGAGTTCGCACTCTTCACCCGACCCGAACTCTCGGTCGAGCGGCTGAGTTATCCGATCATGACCCCGTCGGCGGCCCGCGGCATCCTGGATGCCATCCTCTTCAAGCCGCAGATGCGCTGGCACGTCCGACGCATCACCGCCCTCAGACCCCGCTTCCCCCCCGGCTATCCCGAGGAGGCGGCCCGCGAGCCGTACCGCCTTCTCCAGGTGCGGCGGAACGAGATCCTGGGCACGATCGCGCCTCGAACCGTCGCGGGTTGGATCGCCGACCCGTCGACTTTCGAGCCTTACTACGTCGATTCCAGTGGGCGGGACGGCCCGCAAGGGGAAAAACGGACGCAACGGAACAGCCTCATCCTGCACCACGTCGCCTACCGGATCGACGCTTCCCCGAAACTCACCGACCGGGCGAACCGACCCCGCCTGCCCCCGGAAGACGACGAGGACCGGGGGCCTGATACCGTGGCCAAGTACGTCGCCATCTTCCGGCGACGGGTCGAAAAGGGGCAGTGCTTCCACCGCCCGTACCTCGGGTGTCGCGAATTCGCCTGCCAGTTCGCCCCGCCGTCGGCGGCCGACGAACCCCTGGTCGATTGGAACCTCGACCTCGGGGTCATGCTCTACGACATCCGCTTCTCGGCCGGCGGAGTGAACCGTCCGGGCTTCTTCAAGGCCGAGATCAAGGCTGGTGTTTTGCACTGCGACACGGAACGGCCCGGACCCCACGGCGAACCCGCCGTCACGGTCCTCGGCTGGGACAACCCCGGAGACGCATCATGATTCTCACCCGACTCTACGAACTGGCCCACCGGCCCGGCGAACGGATCCTCGAAGACACCTGCTTCGAGAACTTGCCGATCGCTTTCGTCATCGTCGTCGATACGGGCGGCGTCTACCGCGGTATCGAGGACCGGCGCGAATGGATCTCCCGTCCTAGCCGCAAGAAGGGGGAGCCGCCCCGCCGCGTGTCGAACGCCGGCCGGCTGCTCTCGGTCCCCCGGCCCCACGGGAATACGGCCACCCCGGGCTTCGCCCGCTACTTTGCCGACACACTGCAGCGTGTCCTGCCGATCCCCTTCGACCCGGAGAGAGAGAGTACAGCACAGCGACAGCGGCAGACGTTCTGGGAGCAGATGCGGCACGCGGCCGATGACTCGAACGACCCGGCCCTAAAGGCCGTCGCGACTTTCGGGGAACAACTCCTCCGCGACCCCACGCTGGTCGAGAGGCTGTGTGGCGATCTGGGGCCACTTGACCCACAATCTAATTACCGCTGCACCTTCTCCTGGTATCCCGATAGGGGAAGAACGATCGTCGAGCGGCCGGACGTGCGGCAATGGTACGCCCGGTTCTTCGCCACCGTGACAGCCGAGCGACAGCAGGAAGGTCCGAATGGCGTCTGTCAGATCACCGGCGAGTTCGGGCCGCTGCCGACGAGCCACCGGATACGCTTCTCCGGTGTGCCCGGTAGTCTAGGGACCGGAGTCAGCCTGATCAGTTTCGACAATGACTCCTTCCGTCACTACGGCTGGGAGGGGGCCGCGAATGCCGGGATCGGCTACCCGGCGACCGAGGCTTACTCCCTGGCCCTCGAAGCCCTCATCAGGGAGACCCTCACGCACAACCGCCGAACCAGCCTCATCGTCGGCAACACCCTGTTCCTGTTCTGGACCCGTCGGCCGGCCGGGACCGATTGGATGTCGTTATTCGAGGAGTCGCAGCCCGAGAACGCCCAGGCCCTCTTCGAGTCGCTGACAAGCGGTCAGGAGGCGGCCGTCGATCTTGAGGATAATGACTTCTACGTCCTGGCCCTGTCGGCCAACGCGGCCCGTGCCATCGTCCGGGACTACCTGGAGCGGCCGCTGGGACAGGCCCGCGCCGCCATCTCCCGCTGGTTCCAAGACCTTCGCATCGTCGATGCTTCCCGACGATTCCAGGGCCGCTGTCACTCCGCCTTCCCGCTCGGGACGCTCGCCGCCGCCACGGCCGTCGAACCCGACCAGGTCGCTCCCGACGTGCAAACCCGTCTGATGCGTTCTGCCCTGACCGGATTGCCCCTGCCCGATTCCGTCCTGGCCGCCTGCCTCCGTCGCCTCCGCGCCGAGCGCGAAAGAAAGAACGGCTTCCGACCGGCTCGAATGGCCCTCATCAAACTCTTTCTCCTCCGCCGAGGGATTCCCATGACCGAAGAACTGAACCCCGACGATCGTCACCCCGCCTACCTCTGTGGTCGGCTCCTCGCCGTACTGGCCGAAGTCCAGGAATGCGCCCTGGGCAATGTGAACGCCGGCGTCGTCGACCGTTTCTACGGCCGCTTCAGCACCGCCCCGGCATTCGTCCTGGGCCGCTTGCTGGACAACGCTCAGCACCACCTCAGCAAGATCGAGGGCGAGAACCGGGGGGCTTATGTCAACCTCGACCGCCGGCTCACCGAGATCATGAGCTTGTTGCCCCCCTGTCTGCCGCACGACCAGTTCTCGCTCGTCGACCAGGGCCGCTTCGCCCTGGGCTACTACCACGAGAAGGCCCGCCGCTGGGCCCGCCTGGCAGCGAGTAAAAAGGCCCCACGACAGGATGCCCCGGACGCCCCGGACGACAGCTCGGACAAGCCGTGACCGATAACGAGCCGTGACCGACGACGAGCCGTGACCGACGGGCGGGGGATGCGCGAACGACTCACCCCCCCCGCTCGACCCCTAACCCGTGTGACCCCATGACCCGTTTCCGATCCGGGACCGTGTTCCCGTTCACTCCGAAGGAGGCTTCCCGTGCCCGCAAGCACACCCGTCAACAAACGCTATGACTTCGTCTTCCTCTTCGACGTGCAGGACGGTAACCCCAACGGCGACCCCGACGCCGGCAACATGCCCCGCTACGACCCCCAAACGATGCAGGGGCTGGTGACCGACGTCTGCCTGAAGCGGAAGATCCGCAACGCCGTCGCCGTCCTCGGCGGGGACAAGCCCGGCCTCGAGCTGTACTTCCAGACCCAGGACGCCGTCTACGAAAAACGCATCCTCAACCTGCAACACCAGCGGGCCTACGACGCCATCGGCGGCAAGGCCGAGAAGGCCCAGGGGGCCAAGGCCCTGGCCGAGCGGACGGCCCAGGCCCGCATGTGGATGTGCCAGAACTTCTACGACGTCCGCGCCTTCGGGGCCGTCATGTCCACCGATGTGAACTGTGGCCAGGTCCGCGGGCCGGTGCAACTCACCTTCGCCCGCTCGATCGACCGCATCATGCCCTTAGAGCACACCATCACCCGCAAATCGGTGACCACTGAAGACGAGGTCCGCAAAGAAGCCCAGAAGACCGGCAGCTTCACCGGCACCATGGGACGCAAGAACACCGTCCCCTACGCCCTCTACCGCAGCTACGGCTTCGTCAACCCCTTCCTCGCCCGGGACACCGGCTTCACCACCGAGGACCTGGACATCCTCTGGCAGGCCCTCAAAGGACAGATGTGGGAGATCGACCGCTCCGCCTCCCGCGGCCTGATGGCCACCCGCGGGCTTTACGTCTTCGAGCACGACAGCCCGCTCGGCAACGCCCCGGCCCACGAGCTGTTCGACCGCATCCACGTCCCGGCACTCGGTGACCGCCTGCCCCGCTCCTTCGCCGATTACACCGTCCAGGTCGACGACCAGAACCTGCCCCGGGGCGTCAACCTGCACCGCCTGGTCGGCTAACGACCCCCACGCCGGACCGCCGGAGACCGACCCCGTGTCGTCCCCCTCATTGTCATTGCCCCCGGCCGACGGCGGCGATTACCCCCCGCTGTCGGCCCTCAACGCCCTCGCCTTCTGCCCGCGGCGCTGCTTCCTGCAGCAGGTCGAAGGACTGTGGCTCGATAACGCCCACACCGTCGCCGGCACTCTCGATCATCGCCGCGTCCACGCGGCTCACGACTCCTGCACCGACACCGGGATCCGCATTGTCCGTGGACTGCCTCTCGTCTCGCACCGACTGCGGATCGTCGGCGTCGCTGACGTCGTCGAATTCCTTCCCCGCCCGGACGGCCCCGAGGTTCCCTACCCGGTCGAGTACAAACGTGGTCGGCGGCGGAAATGGGACAACGACGACCTTCAGCTCTGTGCCCAAGCACTCTGCCTAGAGGAGATGCTCGGCCGGGCCGTCCCCGCCGGGGCCGTCTTTCACCTCAAATCCAAACGCCGTCGCGAGGTGCAATTCACGGCCGGCCTGCGGGCCTGTACCGAGGACGCCGTCCGCCGTCTGCACGAACTCCTCCGCACCCGGACGGCACCCCCGGCCGTTCGCCACCGCAAATGCCAGGACTGTTCCTTGAACCGACTCTGTCTGCCCGACCTGCTCAACGCCCCCGATGACTACCTCCGCGCCGCCCGCGACCTGTTCCGCACGGAGTGACCCTCGTGGAAGTCCTGCTCAACACCCTCTACGTCCTCGCCCGCGGGGCCACCGTCCGCCGCGACCACCTCACCCTTCAGGTCGTCGTCGACAACGTCGTCCGGCTCACCGTGCCGGTCCACCAGATCGAATCGCTCGTCGCCTTCGCCCACGTCCACGTCACCCCCGCCGCCATGCGGCTCTGTGTCGACAACGGCCTGGCCGTCAACTTCCTGTCCGAATCCGGCCGGCTCGTGGCCCGCGTCGATGCCCCCGGCTCCGGTAATGTCCTCTTGCGACGCGAGCAATACCGCAAAGCCGACGACCCTGCCGTGCGCGCCGACCTCGCCCGCATGGTCATCGCCGGTAAAATCCACAACTGCCGCAACCTCCTGCTCCGCGCCGGCCGGGAGGCGACCGATCCGGCCGACCAGACGACCCTCGCCGCCGCCGCCGCCCGACTCGCCGCCACCCTCCACGCCCTCGAGTCCGAATCCCTCGTCGACTCCGTTCGCGGTCGTGAAGGCGACGCCGCACGGGAATATTTCGCCGCCTTCCCGGCCATGCTCCGCGCCAACCGGCTCGCCTTCTCCCCCAACGGACGCACCCGCCGGCCCCCCCTCGACCCCATGAACTGCCTCCTCTCCTTCCTCTATAGCCTCCTGACCGCGGATTGCGCCTCCGCCTGTGCCGCCGCCGGGCTTGATCCCTCCGTCGGCTTCCTCCACGTCGATCGACCCGGACGTCCCGGTCTGGCCCTTGACCTCATGGAGGAGTTCCGACCCCTCATCGCCGACCGACTCGCCCTCGCCCTCGTCAACCGCCAACAGGTCAAACCCTCCGGCTTCCAAACCCGCGATGGCGGCTCCGTACTCATGGACGAGGCCACCCGAAAAATCGTCATCCAGAACTACCAACAACGTAAACGTGACGTCATCACCCACCCCTATATCAATCAAAAAGTCCCGATCGGTCGCCTCTTGTTCCTTCAAGCTCGCATCCTCGCTCGCTACGTCCGTGGTGACCTGCCGACCTATGTCCCGTGCGTCCCGAAAAACTGAACCCGCTCGTCGAAACCTGTCCCGACTGACCACCGCCATGCGCCGTCACTCGCATCACGCGATCGGCTCCTCCCCCGGTCGCACGGCTCACCCGCACATCGCCACCGCCAGATGCCGGCCGCTCACCCCGGACCTCCCGCCTTCCCGACCTATGACCCCATGCGCGTCCTGATAATCTACGACGTCGGTACTTCCGACCTGCACGGCCCCCGACGCCTCCGGCGGGTCGCCCGCGCCTGTCAGGATTACGGCCAGCGCGTTCAGAAATCGGTCTTCGAGTGCGCGATCGGCGATGTCAACTGGGTCAAACTGCGTGACCGTCTGCTCAAAATCATCGATCCCGATCATGACTCACTCCGCTTTTACTTCCTCGATACCGACACGATAGTCGAACACCACGGCACCGCCCGACCACCAGACCTGGACGGTCCCCTCATCATATGATATACCTCAGACAAACAATCGGTATTTGACAACTCCGCTTACTGATAGATATCATTACTTCTTCCGCCGAGCGTTTTGACGACGGATGAGCGAACCGCGAAGCCGGATCCTTGATCGTTGGGATCGTCCGACGATAACCGCCGGATGACATCGCGAACCCCGAGCGGTGTGAAAAAGCCGTCCGGCCCGCGGAAGGTTGTAAGTGTGTCGTCAATAGGGAGTTGTAGCAATGCCGAGGGTCAGCAAGGATCGGCATCGTGGGTGTGAACGTGGTGGTTCGCGAACCACACACACCAAGGTGTTGACCCATACAGAGTTAGCAAGGAAGGGGTTCTCCGGGACTAACAACCCCGGAGCGGATTGAAACCCACGGCCGGCGCGTCCCCTTTCCATCGACAAATCGTTCTCCGGGACTAACAACCCCGGAGCGGATTGAAACGCGTCGCGCCCCGCAGGCGCTGACCGGTTCCGACCGTTCTCCGGGACTAACAACCCCGGAGCGGATTGAAACTTGACCGGCCGCCTCAGTCGACCGAAACGGCGACCGTTCTCCGGGACTAACAACCCCGGAGCGGATTGAAACGGACAAGCCGGGCCTGCGGGACGCCGTGCGGCGGTATTTGTTCTCCGGGACTAACAACCCCGGAGCGGATTGAAACCCGCAGGACCAGGCGGACCGCCCGCGACCCCTCCGTGTTCTCCGGGACTAACAACCCCGGAGCGGATTGAAACCAAAGGTGGCCAGAATTCCCCCGACGATCCCCAAAGGGTTCTCCGGGACTAACAACCCCGGAGCGGATTGAAACGTCGACGGCATTTACGCCCGTTACGTGTGCGTCTGCGTTCTCCGGGACTAACAACCCCGGAGCGGATTGAAACCCGGTGCCGGTCGTGGCCTACGAGGAGGAGCGGGGGGCGTTCTCCGGGACTAACAACCCCGGAGCGGATTGAAACGGTCGGCTCGCGGCCGAAGCGGGCGCGGAGTTCTTGTTCTCCGGGACTAACAACCCCGGAGCGGATTGAAACACGACGGGGCGGTCGGGATCGATGGCGAAGTACCGGTTCTCCGGGACTAACAACCCCGGAGCGGATTGAAACTCGTCTATCCCCGCTGGGGCATTGCGGTTTATCTACGTTCTCCGGGACTAACAACCCCGGAGCGGATTGAAACTCGACTTCGCCAAGGCGACCGGCGCGGGCACAGCTCTGTTCTCCGGGACTAACAACCCCGGAGCGGATTGAAACACATGTCGCGCGAGTGTTAAAGGAAGAGCACGACATCGTTCTCCGGGACTAACAACCCCGGAGCGGATTGAAACGTCCTCATTGTTGGTATTTGCCGGGTGGAATAGTCATGTTCTCCGGGACTAACAACCCCGGAGCGGATTGAAACAATAAAGAACTTCCCCAGGTTGCGCGCCGTAGAAACGGTTCTCCGGGACTAACAACCCCGGAGCGGATTGAAACTACTTCGGCCCGCCCGGCGGCCCGGGCGACCCGGGTTCTCCGGGACTAACAACCCCGGAGCGGATTGAAACTAACGGGTCGTCTCGTTCTGCCGCCGCCATTCGGGGTTCTCCGGGACTAACAACCCCGGAGCGGATTGAAACTGTCCTGGCGGCGGCTTCCCGCGGCCGCGCCGGGCGGTTCTCCGGGACTAACAACCCCGGAGCGGATTGAAACGCTTCTGGGCACGTCGCGGCTGGACGGGGTCGCCCTGTTCTCCGGGACTAACAACCCCGGAGCGGATTGAAACACGGCCACGACCGGCGGCAGGTCGGGCGGCACGTCGAGCGTGTTCTCCGGGACTAACAACCCCGGAGCGGATTGAAACCGGTTCGTGGCGGTCCAGGCCGACGACCCGGCCGAGTTCTCCGGGACTAACAACCCCGGAGCGGATTGAAACTCCCGCTCGGTCACCGCCACCGTCCGCGTCTTACGCGTTCTCCGGGACTAACAACCCCGGAGCGGATTGAAACATCCTTATACCGGCGCGATCACGGGCATCTTCTGTTCTCCGGGACTAACAACCCCGGAGCGGATTGAAACCTGGTCGGCGACGTAGATCGTCGCCGACACCGAGTGGTTCTCCGGGACTAACAACCCCGGAGCGGATTGAAACCTGACGGCGGCGTCGAGGAGGTCGACGGCGACGTGGTCGTTCTCCGGGACTAACAACCCCGGAGCGGATTGAAACACCAAAGAAGAGAAAAGGAGCAAGAAATGGCAACCCGTTCTCCGGGACTAACAACCCCGGAGCGGATTGAAACCGCTATCGACCCGATGAAGTGACCGTGGCGTTTATGTTCTCCGGGACTAACAACCCCGGAGCGGATTGAAACCCCGGCGGGGCGGCGCAGGCCGCCGCCTGGTCGGTGTTCTCCGGGACTAACAACCCCGGAGCGGATTGAAACAACAGGGCTTGCAGTGCCAGAGCGCCGGCGAAGGCGGTTCTCCGGGACTAACAACCCCGGAGCGGATTGAAACATTAAAGCTCAGGCAAAGTGTGTTGCACCATAAAGTGTTCTCCGGGACTAACAACCCCGGAGCGGATTGAAACTTCGTGATAAAGGAGGTGGCTGAGCCAGGTCGCCGGTTCTCCGGGACTAACAACCCCGGAGCGGATTGAAACTGCCCCAGACCACGACGCCGCCCGTCACGGTGAGAGTTCTCCGGGACTAACAACCCCGGAGCGGATTGAAACAGGTCTTCTACCGCGACGCTTCCGGCGCGACCCGCCAGGGTTCTCCGGGACTAACAACCCCGGAGCGGATTGAAACTTTCACACTCCGAGACGCCCGCTACACTCTGGCGCTGTTCTCCGGGACTAACAACCCCGGAGCGGATTGAAACGAGTAGATGCCGAACGGCACCCCGGGGCACACCGCCCGTTCTCCGGGACTAACAACCCCGGAGCGGATTGAAACTACGGACGATTCCCTTCACACCCCCCAACGTCAGGAGGTTCTCCGGGACTAACAACCCCGGAGCGGATTGAAACACATCTACCAATTTCCACAACGGCGACCGACGGCAATGGTTCTCCGGGACTAACAACCCCGGAGCGGATTGAAACGGTGCCGGAACCGGCCGAGCGCGGCGACGCCTACGAAGTTCTCCGGGACTAACAACCCCGGAGCGGATTGAAACCGGCCGAGCATCTCCAGTGCTTGCCGTCGGGACAGCGTTCTCCGGGACTAACAACCCCGGAGCGGATTGAAACGGCGGTCGTCCCCGGCGGCCTGACGCGGCAACGGCCGCGTTCTCCGGGACTAACAACCCCGGAGCGGATTGAAACTGAAGTAGAAGTCTGAATGCTGACACAACCAATCCGTGTTCTCCGGGACTAACAACCCCGGAGCGGATTGAAACCTGTGCCGCTTGGCCGGTACGATGCGGCGGGCCGGGTTCTCCGGGACTAACAACCCCGGAGCGGATTGAAACCGTTGGTCGAAGAGGCGGCGTCGGTCCGCGGGGCCGAGTTCTCCGGGACTAACAACCCCGGAGCGGATTGAAACGGCACTGTTACGACCGGATTCACAGGTGCCCCGACTGTTCTCCGGGACTAACAACCCCGGAGCGGATTGAAACAGTTGCTGCGACCCCGTGCCGGTCGGGGCGAGTTGGGTTCTCCGGGACTAACAACCCCGGAGCGGATTGAAACATCGTGATCGCCGACCGCTACGACGACCTGCCGTTCGTTCTCCGGGACTAACAACCCCGGAGCGGATTGAAACAACAAGCTGTTGCTCGAAGCGTTCACGCAACAACCGTTCTCCGGGACTAACAACCCCGGAGCGGATTGAAACGTGTTGTTGTACCACGGCTCAAGCGTAACGCCCCTGTGTTCTCCGGGACTAACAACCCCGGAGCGGATTGAAACGGGGCAGGCCGCGGTTCACGCGTGAAGCGCTGTCGTTCTCCGGGACTAACAACCCCGGAGCGGATTGAAACTTCTCTAATCTCTCCGCCGCGTCTTTTACCTCAACAGGTTCTCCGGGACTAACAACCCCGGAGCGGATTGAAACCGCCACGACGCGGCGACGGCGCCGTGGCGCCACGTTCTCCGGGACTAACAACCCCGGAGCGGATTGAAACGGGACGTTACACTGTCGCGCAAAATTGTTCCCCCAGTTCTCCGGGACTAACAACCCCGGAGCGGATTGAAACGTAGTAGTAGCCGACCGGCGTGGCGGCGACGACGCCGTTCTCCGGGACTAACAACCCCGGAGCGGATTGAAACTCAACTGTTCGTCGGGCGCCAAATCTTTTAGTTCCTCAACGTTCTCCGGGACTAACAACCCCGGAGCGGATTGAAACGGCTAGTGGACGTGTTGTACTGCTTGTGTAAGCCGGGTTCTCCGGGACTAACAACCCCGGAGCGGATTGAAACGGTAGCGGTCGGCGGCAGCCCGACGAGCCTCCTCGTGGTTCTCCGGGACTAACAACCCCGGAGCGGATTGAAACGCCACAGGCGCGGCATTCGCGCAGCCGCAGTGTGGTTCTCCGGGACTAACAACCCCGGAGCGGATTGAAACCTGGCGCACGGGCGGGCCGGAGCCGGACGAGCCGGGTTCTCCGGGACTAACAACCCCGGAGCGGATTGAAACATCGAGAGACTAGGGCAACTGACCGGTACACGCCGCGACGTTCTCCGGGACTAACAACCCCGGAGCGGATTGAAACATGATTCTTCCGATCCCCGACATCCGGCAAACTGCCTTTCTCCGGGACTAACAACCCCGGAGCGGATTGAAACCTACGCCCGAACGCTTCAACATCTAACGGCCAAAACAGGTTCTCCGGGACTAACAACCCCGGAGCGGATTGAAACATTCCCCAAACAACGACGTCACCCGTCGCGGTGAGGTTCTCCGGGACTAACAACCCCGGAGCGGATTGAAACCTTAGTCGTCGTGTACCGGAGGACTAACCATGCGGTTCTCCGGGACTAACAACCCCGGAGCGGATTGAAACGCCGCCGGTCGGGATAACGACGCAGGGGTTGTCGTCGTTCTCCGGGACTAACAACCCCGGAGCGGATTGAAACGACGCGACGGGCGACGCCCCCGGCCCGCCGACCATGTTCTCCGGGACTAACAACCCCGGAGCGGATTGAAACCTCGCCCGCTGGGGGCAGGAATACGAAGCCAAACTGTTCTCCGGGACTAACAACCCCGGAGCAGATTGAAACCGACTGTCTGGTCGGCTGCGCCGTGGCCGCGTCGGTGTTCTCCGGGACTAACAACCCCGGAGCGGATTGAAACCCGCAACAGCCCCGCCCAGTCGTGCGCGTCGTTCTCGTTCTCCGGGACTAACAACCCCGGAGCGGATTGAAACACGGCTTCGACCGGCGGCAGGTCGGGCGGTACGGCGTTCTCCGGGACTAACAACCCCGGAGCGGATTGAAACTGCACGCCCGTCGCATCCGGGCGCGGCTCGACGAACTGTTCTCCGGGACTAACAACCCCGGAGCGGATTGAAACAGTAGCGGCCCCCGCCGACGTACAACACCCCGAAATGTTCTCCGGGACTAACAACCCCGGAGCGGATTGAAACAAATCGTCTGGCGCGATCATCAAGGTAACCGGCATCGTTCTCCGGGACTAACAACCCCGGAGCGGATTGAAACAGTAAGGCGGCGAGGAACGCGGCCAACAGCGAGCGCCGTTCTCCGGGACTAACAACCCCGGAGCGGATTGAAACGCCGCTGCGGTGGCGGGTGTAGATGACGTAGCTAGTTCTCCGGGACTAACAACCCCGGAGCGGATTGAAACGACTGTCACGCGGCCGGTCGAGAGACAGCCCCGGTGGTTCTCTGGGACTAACAACCCCGGAGCGGATTGAAACACCGCCGCCGCCCGGGCGACCGTATCGGTCTCAACTGTTCTCCGGGACTAACAACCCCGGAGCGGATTGAAACGTCGTCCATCAACGCTTCCGTCTCACCCGGCACAAATTGTTCTCCGGGACTAACAACCCCGGAGCGGATTGAAACGGGTCATGGTCTGGAGTGATGTCGCCGGGGACCCTCGTTCTCCGGGACTAACAACCCCGGAGCGGATTGAAACGACTTGCAGCAAGTCGGACATAACATCCTCACTGGCGTTCTCCGGGACTAACAACCCCGGAGCGGATTGAAACTTCTGCCGTCGGGGACGGAACGGGTCGAATTCCGCACGTTCTCCGGGACTAACAACCCCGGAGCGGATTGAAACACCAATAAACGGCTTTCTGCCGGGCGTAGCCGGAATGTTCTCCGGGACTAACAACCCCGGAGCGGATTGAAACGCCAGGTTGGTCCGGGTGTAAAGGTGGAACCAGGCAGTTCTCCGGGACTAACAACCCCGGAGCGGATTGAAACAGGTCGGGGTCGAGCCGCTGGATCGTGTCGTGGAGACGTGTTCTCCGGGACTAACAACCCCGGAGCGGATTGAAACTGATAAGCCCCGCCCCGCACCCGTCGGACGTGGCGAGTTCTCCGGGACTAACAACCCCGGAGCGGATTGAAACTTCACGATGCCCCGGTGATCGATCCGGGCAACCCCGGTTCTCCGGGACTAACAACCCCGGAGCGGATTGAAACAGATTGCGGGCACGGGAGCGCTTCTTGAGTTCTTCGTGTTCTCCGGGACTAACAACCCCGGAGCGGATTGAAACGAGTTAATCCGGCTAGGCCACGGCAGACTTAATCTGGGTTCTCCGGGACTAACAACCCCGGAGCGGATTGAAACCCCCTTCGGCCCGCAGTCGCTTGATCACGGCCCGGTTCTCCGGGACTAACAACCCCGGAGCGGATTGAAACCCCACGATGTAAAGTCGGCACGGGGCAGCGGAGACTGTTCTCCGGGACTAACAACCCCGGAGCGGATTGAAACGTGTGCGTAGTTCGCCGAGAGCGGCAAGTACATCGTGTTCTCCGGGACTAACAACCCCGGAGCGGATTGAAACATACTGCCGCTGCCAGTGATTGAGGAATTCGAGCAGGTTCTCCGGGACTAACAACCCCGGAGCGGATTGAAACCGTATTCTGCCGTAGGGTTGCTTGCGGTGTACAGATAGGTTCTCCGGGACTAACAACCCCGGAGCGGATTGAAACCGGGAGTGAGCAACCCTGAACCGACGCGGCCACGGCACGTTCTCCGGGACTAACAACCCCGGAGCGGATTGAAACGCCTAAGCCCGCGCCTAAGCCGGACCCGTGGAACGCGTTCTCCGGGACTAACAACCCCGGAGCGGATTGAAACCCCACGATGTAAAGTCGGCACGGGGCAGCGGAGACTGTTCTCCGGGACTAACAACCCCGGAGCGGATTGAAA